>OIYO01000004.1_pt1 | contig 243811 bp, 216 predicted proteins | sample 1588191 | NCBI WGS metagenome assembly OIYO01 (sample SAMN03283275) | human gut metagenome | biome: human-associated habitat; material: feces | host: Homo sapiens | place: Peru | collected 2012 | reverse complement strand
TTAAAACCTTACCCCAAGTGTCGTACTCGTAGTTGCCGACTATGCTACCCTCGGTGTCCGTAATCGCAAGCACATCACCCATTTGATTGGTGATGTAGAAATATTGTGTACCGTTGAGAACAAATCCTCGCTGTTTTAACAGCTATATATTAGGAAACCTATGAGTATTCATAAAAATAAAATGACTATATTCTACCACATTATCGTCTATTGCTGTTTTTAAGCAGCGCTTATACATAACAAAAAGGTATTGTATAGTTTACATTATACAATACCTTAAGTTGCTTTTCAAGTTCTTTCTAAACAATGCATAAATTGTGTTTTGCATTATTCTGCGATTCAAAACAAGTTGTTAATATTATCGGCGCTACACCTTTATTATACATATAGGTCTGACACCGATTTGGTTGTTTGTACACACAGCCGGAAAGGTGTCGCCGGTTTCGGTAACGCAAGTTATGTATTTTCTGCTGTCGTCGGGATTGTCCGACTGTGTTGACAGCCACCACCAGAATTTCTCGGGTGCAACCTTTTCTCTGTGCTTTTCGTACATTTTTTCAGTAAGCAGACCAAAGCACTTGTTGTCTAAGCCTATTTCATTTAGGCTCACAAACTCTGCATTGTTTTTAAGCTCATTATACAAAAATCCGTTCAATAAGTCGTCTATATCCGAGCCGCAAAATTCGTTATTAAAGCTGTCAAACTGCATTGTCACTAATATTTTTTCCGCAATACAAAGCAGTTTGTCACCCCAATTCTCAAGCACAATAAAACTAAAATTACCAATCTTTACCCGTTCCATAATTTTTTCATGTCTCCTTATTTTTCTCATTTTTATTTCTTTTCTTATTCAAATAGTTTTATGTGATTTTCCTGTCTAATAGTTTTATAGCAAATTCATCCCCCATTTTATAGTTTTTATAAGTATAATGCTGATTAACTATAAGATACAATTATTTATAAAAAATGCAATAGCTATAGCAAAAATGGTATATTTTTCGGTCATTTTTGGTTGGCGGATATAAAATATTAAGAAAGATAATTGTTGAAAATGCACAAAATACCACATATAAGCTAATTGTTTTGTGAACCTATATAGAGAATTTGACATTGAACAAAAAAAGCGCTGATACGGAATTGTATCAGCGTTGGGGTTATTCTGCTATTAGGACTTTTTCTATCTCGCCGTAATAGATATAGTGGAAGTCATTGTCGGGATACCATTTTTCTGCAATGGTAGAATCAAGAAATTGGTCGGGTTCCATTTTTGACACAGCCATTTTTTTGCAAACAAACACAAGTTTAGCTTGCTGAAAATACGGTGCTTTTTCGTCAAACACAGGGACAAGACCGGTTTCGGCAGCTTTGTCGCAATCTCTGCCACTCTTGCTTCCACATACAGAATGAATGGATTTCATGCTTTCGGGATAAAAGGACACGGTAAAACGGTCGTTAGCGTCCAAAAACTCCTTAGTATATCTCTGAGGTCTGATATAGATTGTGGCACAATCTTTTCCCCAAAGTTCTCCTACAGCACCCCAAGATACAGTCATAGTGTTATATTTTTTTTCATCACCTGCAGTAACAAGTGCCCACTGATGAGCAATCAGGTCAACAAAATTTTCTTTTACCTCAGATGCGGATATTTCTTTAAGCATAGTATCGCTCCTAACATAATTATTACTATAATATTATATCATCAAAGATCAATCTATGCAACAGGCAGAAAAAAACAGACCGTAAAAATACGGTCTGTCTGTATGGTAAACTAAATTACTTAAGTTCTGCTGTAGCGCCTGCTGCTGTGAGAGCTTCCTTAAGAGCCTCAGCGTCAGCTGTTGGCATAGCTTCCTTAACTGTTGCAGGAGCGCCGTCAACGATAGCCTTTGCTTCCTTAAGACCAAGACCAGTTGCTTCACGAACTGCCTTGATAACCTGAATCTTGTTTGCGCCTACTTCTGTAAGAACAACGTCGAATTCTGTCTTTTCTTCAGCTGCTGCTGCGCCGCCTTCTGCCGGTGCTGCTACTGCTACTGCTGCTGCAGCGCTTACGCCGAATTCTTCTTCTACTGCTGATACGAGTTCTGACAACTCAAGAACTGTGAGGCCTTTGAGCTCCTCAACAATTGCTGTAACTTTTTCTGATGCCATTGTGATTTCCTCCATAATAATGTAAATCTAAAAGTAATAAATTATTCTGCTGATTCTTCAGCCTTTTCCTCTGCCGGTGCTTCAGCCGGAGCCTCTTCTGCAGGAGCTTCTGCTGACTCGTCTGCTGCGTCACCCTTATCTACGATAGCCTGTACTGCACGAGCAAAAGCTGCGATAGGAGCATTGAATACGCTGCAAACTGTAGCGAGGAGAACATCTCTCGAAGGCAATTTTGCGAGAGAAATGATTTTTGCGTCGTCAATGATTTCGCCATCAAGATAACCTGTCTTGATGTTAAAGTTATCATGTGACTCTGCATACTTGTTGAGAATACGAGCTGCTGCTACATAATCTTCAACACTTGTTGCAACTGCGGTTGTGCCTTCTACCACAGACTCGTCGATAGCGAGACCTGCATCTTCTGCCGCACGCTGAAGAATACTGTTCTTTACAACAGTATAAACAACGCCTGCCTCACGCAACTCTTTTCTGAGCTTTGTGTCATCTTCTACGCTGATACCTTTGTAATCAACGATAACACCTGCGCAAGACTCTTTGATTCTGGCAGAAAGATCAGCAACCTGTTGCTTTTTCTTTTCAAGAACTACTGTACTTGGCATTTAGTTTACCTCCATAATTATTTGCCGCAAAAGCGGACTTTTATGGCTGTTATCCAAATAAAAAGTGCATCCCCAAAGATGAGGATGCACGACATTACATAATTACACAAACGTGTCACATAATGCTCATTCCTCGGTAGGCGATACACTTACGTCGCATTGCGACACCTACTGTCTTTGGTTGAACAGCGATAGTATTATATCACAGGACATATGCCCTGTCAATACCAAAAAAATTATTCTGCGGCAGCAGCGGAACCAACCTTGTTAGGATTGATCTTAATGCCGGGGCCCATTGTTGATGCAACAGCACATGACTTGATGTACTGACCCTTTGATGCCTCAGGCTTTGCCTTAAGAATTGCATCAAGGAGAGCGTTGAAGTTTTCAAGCAACTTATCTGTGCCGAAAGAAGCCTTGCCGATTGGGCAGTGAATAATATTTGTTTTGTCGAGACGGTACTCAATCTTACCGGCCTTAGCCTCTTGAACAGCCTTAGCAACATCCATAGTAACAGTACCGGCTTTTGGTGAAGGCATAAGTCCACGAGGACCGAGAACCTTACCGAGACGACCAACGAAGCCCATCATATCAGGAGATGCGATAGCTACATCGAAGTCCATCCAGCCGCCCTGAATCTTCTGTACAAGGTCAGCATCGCCTACGAAATCAGCGCCTGCCTCCTGAGCAGCTTTAGCGAGGTCACCCTTAGCAAAAACAGCAACCTTAACGTCTTTACCAGTTCCGTTTGGAAGAACAACAGCACCACGAACCTGCTGGTCAGCGTGACGAGAGTCAACACCGAGACGAACATGAACTTCTACTGTTTCGTCAAACTTAGCTTTAGCTGTCTGAGTAACGAGGTCAAGAGCCTCTTTTGATGTGTATAAATTAGCGCGGTCAATAAGTTTTGCGCCGTCTGTATATTTCTTTCCGTGTTTCATATTAAATTACCTCCAGTGGTTAAACGGATTTTTCCTCCCACACGGGGAATTAGTCTTCTACTACTATACCCATGCTGCGTGCTGTGCCTGCGATCATTGAGATAGCGGCATCAAGGCTGGCTGCGTTAAGGTCGGGCATCTTTGTTTCTGCAATCTTCTGAACATCTGCCTTGGAGATTGTAGCAACCTTGTTCTTGTTAGGAACACCTGATGCCTTGTCGATACCGCAAGCCTTCTTAATAAGAACAGCTGCAGGTGGAGTTTTTGTTACGAATGTGAAAGAACGATCCTCGTACACAGTGATAACAACAGGAATGATAAGACCTGCGTCATTCTTTGTACGGTCATTAAATTCTTTTGTGAATGCAACGATGTTTACACCGTGCTGACCGAGTGCGGGACCAACCGGTGGTGCCGGAGTTGCTTTGCCGGCAGGAATTTGTAGTTTAATTAAGCCTACTACCTTTTGAGCCATGATTTTTTCCTCCTAAAAATGTGGTATTTGGCGGAGAAGATATCTCCTCCCACTCACACGCCGATATAAATAGCGGCACGTGGTAAAATGCAGCGCACTGCTGCGAATTACTGAAACTAATCCTTAACCTTTTCTAATTGGTCAAGTTCAAAATCAACGGAAGTATCTCGACCGAACATCGAAACATTAACCTTCACGCTGTTAGCGGCAGTGTCGATTTCTTCAACTGTGCCGGAGAATCCCTCGAGAGGACCGTCAATAACATTTACGGTATCGCCTACTGCGTAAGCAACCTCAACGCTGACCTTGTCTACTCCGAGACGCTCAATTTCTTCTTTTGTGAGAGCAACTGGCTTGCCCTCGGGACCGACAAATCCTGCACATCCACGTGTGTTGCGAACGACATACCATGTGTCATCGGTCATAACCATCTTTACAAGAATGTAACTTGGGAAAATCTTTCTCTCGACTTCCTTCTTTGTACCGTCATCCTTAATCTCGACTACAGTCTCGGTAGGGATAACAATGTCCTGAATGAGATCGGTCAAATTTTGATTTTCTACCTTTATCTTTAGGTCACTTGCTACCTTATTTTCGTATCCGGAAAATGTATGGGCAACATACCATTTTGCTTCTTCCATTAAACGAGCCTCCTTAGTTATTTGGCTGCTTTTGTAGTAGAAGCAGTTGTTTTGGTAGTTGTGCTGTCTGCAACAGTGGTCTTTTCCAGTGTCTGAGCGGCGGTGGTGGATGTGGTGCTCTCGGTTGTAGAAGTGGTAGCAAGGCTCTTGATGCCCTTCATACCTTGAGTAAGACCGAGGTCAACAACATAAATAGCTACGCCTACGATGATGATAACTACGAGAACGACAAGCGTGTTCTTGAGTACTTCTTTTGCGGTAGGCCAAATAACTTTTTTGCCCTCTTTGCCGACACTTTTGAAGTAAGATGCTAATGACTTAAAAGGATTTTTTCTTGCCTTTTTTTCTTTTGACTTCTTATCTGCTTTTTTATCTGCTTTTGCATTTGAAGTCTTTTTTTCGTCAGCCATCGTACTCCTCCTGTTACTTTGTTTCTCTGTGGAGAGTGTGTTTTTTGCAGAACGGACAATACTTGTTCATTTCAAGTCTGTCAGGTGTGTTCTTCTTGTTTTTCATTGTGTTGTAATTGCGTTGTTTGCATTCAGTGCAAGCTAAAGTAACTTTAACTCTCATTGTGGCACCTCCTAATAAATTTCGATAACAATCTCCCTCGCTGTCCACGCAACGCTTACGGGACGATAAACGGGCAAAAAAATAAAGCCCTTTTACGAGGTATAAAGAATATACCATAACTGTCAACTTTAGTCAAGGGCTTTTTGAATAAAACACGAAAAATTTATATTGCTTTTTTGCTTTTTTTATATTACCATATATAAGACAATAAGTAAATAGGAAATTCAGAAGGAACAGAAAAGAATATGAAAGTTCTGATTATCGGAGGCGGAGCCGCAGGTACGGCGTGCGCCGTACGCTTAAAACAGAATAATCCGCAGTGCGATGTTACGATACTGGAACATCTGGGTGAGCTGTGCAAAAAAATATATGCAACCGGCAACGGAAGGTGTAATCTGACTAACAACAAGGCAGAGCACTATGATATAACAAAAGACTTTTTTGAGTCGCTGGGAGTTATGCTGAGGACCGACCACGCAGGCAGAGTATATCCGTACTCCAACCAGGCAGGGACTATCGCAGAGGCACTGAAAAGGGAATGTGACCGTCTGGGAGTGAATGTCGTCACAAACTGCAACGCAAAAAGAGCAGAAAAAAGCGGATATATATATAATGTATATACCGACAAAGGAATATTCTCAGCCGATACGGTAGTGTTGGCTACCGGTGGTATGAGCCAAAGCTCGTTAGGCTCCGACGGCAGCGGATACAAATTAGTTATGGATTTAGGGCTGAATATCAGCAAGCTGTCCCCTGCCCTTGTTCAGCTGAAATCATCTAACAAAAACTGCCGTGCGCTGAAAGGCGTTAGAGCAAAATGTAAAATATTTGCAGAAATAAACGGAGATATCGTCGGCGAAGAATACGGCGAGGTATTGTTTACGGACTACGGACTGTCGGGAATAGCAACGATGAATCTGGCAAAGTACATTGACGATGACAGAATCAAAAAAGGAATCGACAGAGCGTGCACAATAATAGACTTTGTACCTGATTGCAGTGAGGCACAGCTCACCGAGCACTGCAAACAATTCGGCGGCTTTGACGGAATACTGCCATCAAGACTGTGTTCCATAGTTATGCGGCAGGCAGGCGGAGATGCAGAAAAGGCGGCAAAATATATCAAGCACCAAAGATTCATTATCACCGGCACCAAAGGATTTGATTTTGCCCAAATCACAAAGGGCGGAGTTACATCAGAACAGCTGCTGCCATCGGGTGAAACGAGACTGCACAACAAACTATATATAGTAGGAGAGCTTACAGACAAGCAATTTGACTGCGGCGGATTCAATCTCGACTATGCATTTTCAAGCGGAATCATTGCTGCAGACAGTATAAAAGAAAAATATGATAAGAATTAACGAAATAAAGCTTTCTCTCGACCAGGAGGAGAGCGAGCTCAAACCAAAGGCAGCCAAGATACTGCGAATAAACGAAAAATATATATCAAACCTGAGCATATTCAAAAAAAGCGTAGACGCACGGCACAAGGACGATGTGCACTTCAGCTACACTGTGGATGCAGAAATTTCTTTGGACGAAGAACAGATAGTAAAAAAGTGCAAATCGAACAAGGTGTCAATAGTAAAAAAGTATGTCTATGAACTGCCGGAGAACAAAAGGCAGTCTAAGTTCAGACCGATAATAGTAGGCTTCGGTCCGGCAGGAATGCTGGCAGGAATTATCCTTGCAGAAGCAGGACTGAGACCGATCATTCTCGAACGAGGCAAGGATATTGACGCTCGTACAAAAGATGTAAACGAGTTTTGGACAAAACGGAAGTTGAATGAGGAGTCAAATGTACAGTTCGGCGAGGGCGGAGCAGGTACATTCTCCGACGGTAAGCTGACCACGGGAATAAAGAGCCCCTATATCAGAAAAGTGCTGGAGGAGCTGTACAAAGCGGGAGCACCGGAGGAAATACTCTATTCCTCAAAGCCGCATATCGGCACCGACCGTCTGGCAGTGGTAGTAAAAAATATTCGCAAAAAAATAGAGTCATTAGGCGGCGAAGTTCGATTAGAATGGAAAGCGGAAAAGCTCATAGTCGCCAACGGATTTGTGCAAGGGATAACCTGTCTGCACAACGGCGAAATCACAGACATAGAGACTGACAGCGTGATTATGGCAATCGGTCACAGTGCGAGAGATACGGTGGAAATGCTGTACAATCTCGGAGTTGAAATTATCCAAAAGCCGTTCTCGGTGGGTGCAAGAATAGAGCATCCTCAAAGCCTGATTAACAAAGCGCAGTACGGCAAATTTGCAGGTCACCCAAAGCTGGGCGCCGCAGACTACAAGCTGTCCTGCCACGGTCTGCACGAAAGAGGTGCGTACACCTTTTGTATGTGCCCGGGCGGTACGGTAGTTGCCGCCGCAAGCGAAAAAGAGGGTGTAATAGTAAACGGTATGAGCTCTCTCGCCCGTGACGGAAAGAATGCAAACAGCGCACTGCTGGTTGGAATCGACACGGCGGATTTTCCGTCGGTGCATCCGCTGGCAGGAATATATTATCAGCGAGAAATCGAGCACAAGGCATATGTGCTGGCAGGCAGTGACTACAGAGCACCGGCACAGCTTGTGGGAGATTTTCTAAAAGGAACAGAATCAAAACAATTAGGCGATGTAGAGCCCACCTGCCCTACCGGCGTGACGCTGACTAATCTGGACGAATGTCTGCCGGCTAAGGTGTCAAAAACGATGAAATCGGCTATAGTCCAAATGGACCAAAAGCTAAAGGGCTTTAATCTCTACGACGCAGTGCTGACAGCACCTGAGACAAGAAGTTCAAGCTCTGTGAGAATACTGCGAAACGAATTTTTCCAATGCAATATTTGCGGTGTTTATCCTTGCGGCGAAGGCGCAGGATATGCAGGCGGAATAGTATCCGCCGCAGTGGACGGAATAAAATGTGCCCACGCCGTGTTAGACGACGAACATTACTAAAAACAAATGCGTGTCCCGACGGACACGCATTTGTTATATTCCGTAACGCATGGAAAGATGCATAAAAACAGAGGCGGCCAAAGGTCGCCTCTGCGGAAGGGTGCAAATATTTATGCGTGGATTTTATTCTTTTTTATACCGATGTCGATAATTTTTACTATCGCTGAGGAGAGAACGAGATTAACGAGGAGTTCGATAATGAAATTCACGCCTACGAGGACGGTAATCATATAGACAGCTGCGTTTTCGATACCCATACCTGCTGCCCACTGCTGAATGGTGGAATAGAAGAACAGGCGGCAACCGATGAGGAATATGCCGGTGTTCACAAGGGGGCAAGCGATGCCTGCCAAAATGACAGCCAGGAGGGTGTTAACATTCTTTAACGCTTTGAACACAACGGCTGCTGCTAAGCCTGCCAAAGTTCCCTTTAGCAATACAGTGATGACTGTGCCTGCCGGATTGATGGTCAGGAATGCTGCTGCGTCGCCGGAAATCAAGACGGTAACGCCGAAAGCAAGGCCGAGCCATGCACCTGCGCCGATGCCGTACATAGCGGCGCCGATGATTATCGGGGCGAGAACGAGGGTGATGGAGAACGGTCCAAACTTGATGGCACTGGCTACAAGCTGGAGCACTACAACTATCGCCGTGAACAGTCCTGTGCCGACAATCTTTTTAGTGTTTGTTTTCATATTCAATTTTCCTTTCTGCTACTGTTCCTAGGCAAAACACAAGCCCGAGAAAGCTATTTTTCTCACGGATACAGTGCAAGATAATTATACAATGAAATAGAAAATTGTCAACAAAAAAATACAGCGTTCTCAAAAGAAAACGCTGTATTGTCTGCTAAAATAAATTAGTCGTTGTGGTGACGACGAGGACCTCTGCCGTCTCTGCGAGGCTTGCGAGGAGTATCGTCTATTTCGTTCTCGGGAGTCATACCCTCGAGCTCGATAAGTGCGTCACGGCGAGAAAGGTTAATTCTGCCCTGATCGTCGATTTCGATACATTTTACGATTACGGAGTCGCCGACATTGACTACATCCTCTACCTTTTCTGTTCTCTTAACATCAAGGCGAGAAATGTGAACGAGGCCTTCCTTGCCCGGAGCAATCTCAACGAATGCGCCAAAGCTCATAATACGGGTAACGATACCGTTGTAGAAAGCGCCAACCTCAGGATCGGTAGCAATGAGCTTAACTACGCCCACAGCAGCCTCACACTTGTCTGCGTCGATACCGGAAACGAACACTCTGCCGTCTTCTTCGATATTGATTTTGACATCATAGTCTGCCTGGATTTCTTGAATAACCTTGCCGCCCTTGCCGATAACATCGCCAATCTTGTCTGGGTTAATGGTAAGGGTGTACATCTTAGGAGCGTACTTTGAGAGTTCCTTACGAGGCTCACTGATAACAGGGAGCATAATCTCGTCGAGGATATAATTTCTTGCTTTATGTGTCTTTGCAAAAGCCTCTTTGATAATCTCAGGAGTAAGGCCGTGTACCTTAAGGTCCATCTGGATAGCAGTAATACCCTTCTTAGTACCTGCAACCTTAAAGTCCATATCGCCGTAGAAGTCCTCAAGGCCCTGGATATCTACCATTGTCATAAAGTCGCCGTAAACGCCTTCGTCGCCGGTGATAAGGCCGCAGGAAATACCTGCTACAGGAGCTTTGATAGGAACACCTGCTGCCATAAGAGCAAGGGTAGAGCCGCAGATTGAGCCCTGTGATGTAGAGCCGTTTGAAGAAAGAACCTCGGATACAACACGAATAGCATATGGGAATTCATCTACTGACGGAATAACAGGGAGCAAAGCCTTTTCTGCCAAAGCACCGTGGCCGATTTCTCTTCTGCCCGGGCCTCTGCTCGGCTTTGTTTCGCCTACAGAATATGATGGGAAGTTGTAGTGATGGATATATCTCTTTTCGGTCTGCTCATCAAGGCCGTCAAGCTGCTGTGCGTCGCTCATAGGGCCGAGTGTTGCAACAGAAAGAACCTGAGTCTGTCCTCTGGTGAACAAGCCTGAGCCGTGTGCTCTGGCAAGGAGGTCAACCTCTGCGTTAAGAGGACGAATCTCGTCGATACCTCTGCCGTCTACACGCTTATGCTCATCCTTAAGCCAAGAACGAACAACGTGCTTTTGTACAAGATACATAATCTCGTCAATCTTAGCCTCGTTGCCCTCAAACTGCTCGTCAAACTTTTCGTGAACAGCGGCATATATAGGAAGGAGAGCCTCATCACGAACCTTTTTGTCGTCTGTATCAAGTGCCTTTTTGACATCTTCGATGCAGAAATCTTCAATCTGAGCCATAATTTCCGGATCGGGATTTGATGACTCGTACTCAAACTTAGGCTTGCCGATTTCGTCAACGATGCCCTGAATGAACTTAACAATCTTCTTATTTTCTTCGTGACCTGCCATAATAGCATTGAACATAGTCTCGTCGTCAATCTCGTTACCGCCTGCCTCAATCATAGCTACAAGGTCAGCTGTAGAAGCGACTGTAAGAACAAGGTCGCTCTTTGCTCTCTGCTCGAGAGTAGGGTTAATAACGATTTCGCCGTCAACAAGACCTACATTAACACCACTGATAGGGCCGTCCCACGGAATATCGCTGATAGCGATAGCAGCGGAAACACCGATCATAGCAGTGATTTCGGGTGAACAGTCAGGATCAACCGACATTACTGTAGCAACAACGCTGCAGTCGTTGCGCAAGTCCTTGGGGAACAAAGGACGGATAGGACGGTCGATGCAACGAGAAGTAAGGATAGCCTTTTCTGATGCTCTGCCCTCTCTCCTCTGGAATGAGCCGGGGATACGGCCTACAGAATACATCTTCTCCTCGTAGTCAACGCTGAGAGGGAAAAAGTCTACACCCTCTCTCGGCTTAGCCGATGCAGTAACATTACACAATACTTCTGTCTCGCCGTAGCGTGCCATAATGGATGCATTGGCAAGACCTGCCATTTTGCCGGTCTCAAGTGTCAGCTTTCTGCCGGCAAGCTCTGTTTCCCATACTTTAAAATTCTTGAAAAACATAATTTTACCTCTTTCTTTTAATTTATATCAAAAGGAGGCAATAGTAATAAAGTCAAAGCGCACAAAATGATACGCTCTCAATTTACTACTATTTTTCGGCCCCCTTTGAATATCGGGTTTTAACAGTCAAAAAGGCAAGTGATGCCCGTAGGAATCACCTGCCGTAAACAATTAGTCCTCGTTAGTCTCTTCGACCATACCACGCTCAAGAGTGTTACGGATACCGAGCTTAGCGATAAGCTGACGATACTCGTTAACGTCCTTCTTGTAGATATAAGCGAGAAGGTTTCTTCTGTGACCTACCATCTTAAGAAGTCCACGACGGGAGTGGTGGTCCTTCTTGTGAACCTTAAGGTGCTCGGTGAGCTCGTTGATTCTCTTTGTGAGAACAGCAACCTGTACCTGAGCAGAACCTGTGTCGCCCTCGTGAGTAGCGTATTCTTTGATAATTGCTTGCTTTTCTTCCTGTGTCATAATTTCACCTCATAAAAATATTTGCATTGCGAAAATCGCAGTAACGGGACGGTGAACACCCGTAGGGCTTGCACCCGCAACCGAGAAATCCGTTCAAAGCAAAAAGATTATAACACAATCGCATACAAAAGTAAAGTATTTTTTATTATTACAAAAACTTAGACTTTCTCGAGCTTTTCGCTGATTCGTGCCCATACATATATATAGTAAGCTAAATCGTCAGCTGATAATTCGTCTTGGTCAATTTCGTTTATCTTTTCCATGACTTCGGAATACTTTTTCATATATTTAGCATATTCTTTCATCATAGCTGCCGTGTTATTGCTCTTTTCATATTTTTTCATAAAAGCAATGTACTCATCAAAAAATTCTTCATACTTATCCATCGTTTCTTTAAATTCAGGTGTAACGTTTGACCAATCTTCATCAGACTTATCTTTAGATTTTGAGGCAGTATCTTTTTTAGTTGTTTTGGCTTTTTCAGTAGTCTTGTGAGCAGTTGTACTTGTTGTTCCGGATTCATTCTCAAATGGGGCATCCAACTCAACCGACATAACATTAACTCCTTCGTACTTCACTGTAAGAGAATAGCCTTTTTTGTTCTTTGACGAAAATGATTTCTTTTCTTTTTGATAATCCGCCTTAAAGCCGTATTCATTTATACAATCTTCAACATAATATCCGTAATCCTCCATGGTTGTGTCGCCGACATATGCTAAAAATTTGTCTGATGAATCTGTTTTTATTTCGCCTTTAGAACTATATGGTTCAGGTAACATTTCCGCCAATCCGGAAGATGGCCAAACTAATTCTCCATTGCCTCTCGGGGCATAAAGTTCTATCGTCATTTCTTTATCATCGGCATTGAACTTTCCTTCGAATTTGTAGCCGGATTTATTAAATGCAGAGTAATTGTCTCCTTCTTCGGTTGGTTCTGTGGAAAATCCTTTTTTCTTTACATCTGAAATATAAGAGTCGTAGTCACTTTTTTCGACCTTATATAACTTAACTGCAAAGTGATCAGCACTGTCATCGGTTATTTCACCTTTCGTTGAAAAAGGTGTTGGTAATTCTTTAGCCAATCCGGAAGTCGGCCATTCAAGATTTTTACCTTTTCCGCAACCAATAAAGGCGGTAGCTATTACAGCAATTACTGTAATTACACTGATGATTTTTTTTAGTTTCATAAAACTCTCTTCTTTCTAAAATAATTTGCAAAAATATTATACCGCATTTTGCGGTATTTGTCAATACAACAATTTGCAGTAACATATAATAAATTTTGGTGATACAATATGTTTCAAAGAATACGAGATTTAAGAGAAGACAACGATTTAAAACAAACACAGATAGCCAAGGTACTAAACTGCTCTCAACAAGTTTACTCTAACTACGAATTAGGTCAAAGAGATATACCTACATCAATACTCATAACACTCGCCGACTACTATGATGTGTCTACGGACTATATACTCGGCAGAACAAACAATCCGAAAATCAGCAAATAATCCTTGACAAATGACATATATATGGTATAATCATTAAGCCGCATATTATGGGCACCTAAGACATACACAGGTATGCGCCTATCGTAGCGAGACTTGGATAAGGAGAAAAGACTATGTACGCAGTAATCGTAACAGGCGGAAAGCAGTACAAGGTATCCGAAGGCGATGTTCTCTATATCGAGAAGCTCGACGCAGAAGCTGACAGCGAAATCACCTTTGACGAAGTTCTTGCAGTAAGCAACGAAAAAGGCTTCAAGGCAGGCAAGGATTGTGCTAAATCTGCTGTAAAGGCTAAGGTTCTTAAGAACGGCAAGGGCAAGAAAATCACAGTTTTCACCTACAAGCCAAAGAAGAACGAAAAGCGCAAGATGGGTCATCGTCAGCCATACACTAAGGTTGAGATTACCTCTATCAAGGCATAATGATAAGAATTGAATTTTCAGAAGTGAGCGGCGAAATCACAGGTTTCGTATGCAAAGGTCATTCGGGACTCGTCGAATCCGGCGACGACATACTGTGCGCATTTGTATCAAGTGCGTGCTTTATGACGGCTAACACAATTACAGATGTAATTAAGTTAGAGGCGGATGCAGCGAGCACAGACGGATATATGCGTTTGCAAATAAAAGGCTCACCGACACCGGCTCAGGATATTCTGAGAGGACTGCTCTTTCACATGAATGAGCTCCAAAAGGAATACCCCGACAACTTAAAAGTAACCATTTCGGAGGTGTAACAAATGCTCAAGCTTGATTTACAACTTTTTGCTCATAAAAAAGGTATGGGTTCTACCAAGAACGGCAGAGACAGCGAGTCAAAGCGTCTCGGTGCTAAGAGAGCTGACGGTCAGTTCGTATTGGCAGGCAACATTCTCTATCGTCAGAGAGGAACTCACATCCATCCGGGTACCAACGTAGGTATCGGCAAGGACGATACTCTTTTCGCACTTGTTGACGGAACAGTTAAGTTCGAAAAGATGGGCAAGGACAGAAAAAAAGTTTCTGTTTACCCTGTTGAGCAGTAATCAACAACAACTAAAAGGTTTTGCAATTTGGCACGGATGCATAAGGAAGTAATTGATTGAGCTTCCTGAGCTTCGTCATTGCACTGTTAAAAAGCCGACCGATACATAAGTATTGGTCGGCTTTTGTTATTCTTTAGCACAGAAAAAACGCATTGATGGCTCAATGCGTTTTTATTTTTTTAGGCTGTCGACGAGGGCGCCGATTTCGGCTTTTAGTGACTGAAGTACTGAGATATTTTTTTCTAACTCACGATTGGACTCTTTTAGCTGAGTTTCCAAATTTGAGTTCATAATAGTCAGTCGTTGGCACTCAAACTCTGCCTCGTTGAGTGCTGCCATGAGTCGCGCGTTCTCTTTTTTTAGCTGTTCAACTTCTTTACTTTTGGGTGTAAGCTGCATATACAACCTCCTGTACCGCATAAAGACTCAAGAGGTCACCTGTCGGCGACCTCTAAGAATAATATGTTATGAATCGATATCAGTATCTTTTTCGAAGAAACGAGAGCCGAGCCAATTTGTCTTAATCTTATATGAGTCCTCAAGCTCTTTTTGGGTATCTTTGCCGTCCTTTGATGCAAGGGACTGTTGAGCGGTGTACTCCCAAACCTTAAGGTCACCGTAGCCGGAGAAGTACATAATATGATAGCCGTACTTGGTCTGAACTATAGCGGTGTCGCCTGCTTTTCTGGAACTGTCGAAGCACCAAGCGTCAAATGTGTTCACCATTTGATGAGGAGTAACATTTTCGTAAAGACCGCCGTCGTCCTTATTGCTGTCCTCTGAATTTTCTTTTGCCAAATCCGCAAAAGCTTCTTCTGTCTTTTTGCCGTCGTTAAATTCTTTGAGAATCTTGTCTGCCTTCTTTTGGGCTGCTTTCCACTGCTTAGATGTAGCGGTAGTAGCATCGGAGGTAGAAGAAGTTCTGCTTGAACTTGAGCTTGTCGCAGGCTTGATGAGAATGTGTCTCACATTAACAGTCTTTTGGTTAGAGAAATATACAGGCTTAAGAACATATACTACAGTAGTAGAATACTGCTTAATGTCGCCGGCTTTTCTTGACTTAGCATAGAGCCAATCGAGACCTGAATATTTTTTGCCATTCTTTTCGTCAGCGGTAGCGATAGCATAGCTGAGATTCTTAAGAGTGGCAGGAGTAATATCCTTATATGTAGTCTCTACAGCGTCTTTGTTATGCTCCTTGTCCCAATCGGAAGAAGAATACTTAGAAGCAAGGTCTGCAAAGTTTGAGCCGTCTGCTTTAAGTGCCTTTGCAAAAGCTTTTGCATCGTCCTCGCTGTCGCACTCAAACATCTTTACATCAACAGACTTAAGGTCGTCATAGTTATCCTTTTTGTATTCTTCATACTTTTCGTTGCTGTACTTTTTGGAGTTCAGCTCATTTTTGTAATCTGACTGATAATTTTCCGCAATATAAGAAATTTTAGCTTCTCTGCGGAAAACCTCTTCAGTTACGCCCTTGCCCATAGCTGCGGTAAGGTAGCCGCTGAGTGTATAGCCGTACTTCTTGGCAGAATCATTATACTCTTTGAGTGTATCCTTAAGCTCTGACTTTTGGTCATCGGTGATGGAAGGCTCCTTGCCCTTGTTAGCGGCAACAGCCTCATAGTAGTACAGATAAGTCGACTTGATGGAATCTATAACCTGCTCTTGAATGTACTCAGCCCATGTAACAGTCTTTCCGTCGTCGTTCTTTACGGTCTGCTTAGAAAGCTTTTTGTCAAAATCAACATTGAGATTTGCTGTACTGAGGTCTATGCCGTACTGCTCATACTGCTTCTTTTGATTTTGGAGCGTATTATACTTCATAGCGAAGTAATAGTTGTATGTGCTAACCTTAATGTTATGGCTCTTGCCTTTTCCGTCGGTAAGAGTGAATGCAGTAAGTGTGGACTGCGGAACGCCGAAGCTGCTGAACAGTCCGTGTCTGCAAACACCTGTGCCGATGTATGCAAAGAGCAATGCAATAACAACGATTACTGCGATAACAGAATTGACAATCTTCTTAGTCTTTCTTACCATAGGGATTGTCATACCGTCCTTGCTGTGCTTTATACCCTCGTACTGAGCAGTAAGGTCATCACGCTGACGGCGAAGCTTTTTCTTCTGCTTCTCGTCCTTTTCTTCTAATATTTGAGTTCTAATCTTGTCAATCTCGGAAATAAGTTCTTCTTTTTTTGTATCGGCTTTTTCTTGTTTAGCATCAATCTTAGCCTGCTTCTTTTCTTCCTTTGACAACTTTTGTTTTTCTTCTTTAGCCATTTTTTTCATCCTTTTTGTGAATTTGTATCAACCTGAAATATTCTACACTATTTTGCAAAATATTACAACCCCTATTATTCTTCGGCGATTATTTGCCGGTGGAGGTAGTAGTGGTGCTGTCGGATGCGCTCACATTGTTGTCATCTGTTGAGCTGCTACTTGAGGAAGTATTTTTCTTAGCCTTTGCAACCTTCAGCTTTGATGCGGCAGACTTGTGCTGCTTTACCTTAGCACTGCTGACAATGTTATTTTCCTTTTCGGTAATAACTTCTTTTGCACAATCGTATTGATATTCCTTATAGTCGCCTACAAAATACATAATGTGGTAGCCGTGCTCTGACTGTACGATATCAACATCGCCGTATTTTCTGGACTTATCGGTAGCCCAATTTTCAAAGCTCTTTACCATCTGTCCGAGAGGAGTGCCGGCATATAGTCCACCGTAAAGTCCTGATGAACCTGCAGAGGTAGACTCTGTATCATCACTGTACTTTTCTGCAAGGAGGGCAAATGAATACTCTGTTTTGTCGCCCTTGTTGTACTCAGCGAGAATCTTCTCTGCCTTTGCTTTTGCGGCAGCCCATTCTTTTTTGGAATACTTCTTTTTGTTATCGGCAGAATTGCCGTCGGAATTTTTGCTGTTGCCCGGCATAACGAGAATATGTCTTACGGAGTAAACCTCGTCGTCAAGGAGCTTAGGATCTGTTGTCTTGAGGATAATATAAACAGCCTTGTTGTCGCTGTCATTGAAATAACTGCAAGAGCCTTTCTTTGTGTCTGATGAGAAAAGCCAAGCCATTGCACCGTCGAGAAAGCTCTCCTCATTCTTTGTGACTGTGGTCTCAACATTGTCTGCCAAAGCCTGTGCACACTCTTCTTCGCTCTCATAGTAACCTGCATTTACATACTGAGCAATAAGGTCTGAATATGCCTTTGGAACTAATTTCTTTATGTCCTTTACGGAAGTGATTTCGGAGGCATATTTTTTAGCCTGAGCGATAACCTTAGATTTTGTCTTGTCTGAATACTTCATCTGCAGATAAGCAAAGCCAACTGACTGATAATTGTCGGAATGCTTTTTGTAGTAAGCGTTGATTTCGGCATCGGTAGCCTTTGTTTCTACCTGAGATTTTTGGTAATAATTCTCTGCAAGGTACGCCTGCTGAAGCATCTTTTTGATTGTGGCATAGCCGCAATAATCGCCGTAGGTGTCGCTGATATATTTGTCTACAGACTCATTTTTCTCCGAAGCACTGCTCTTGATTGAGCTGAGGTTGGAGTTAATAGCCTTTTCCTGAGCAGAAGTAAGCTTTGTACCTGCTGCAACTGCTTTTTCGTAATAAGAAGTGATATATTGAATTTGGTCGATGGTATCATCCTTAAACTTTTGTGCCCATGTAACAGTCTTTCCGTTATCGTCGGTATATGTCTGCTTGGAATAATCCTTGGTGGTATCAAGGTCATAATATCCGTAGCCTGCATAGCTGATATAATTCTGTGAAATACAGGTGTAGTAGTAGTTGTACATACCGATAGAAACATCGGTGTCGCCTACTGTGACAGCTACATTGCCGGGATTCATCTTTTCGTCGCTGTTAGGCACTGTGTAGTAGCGCACGCCCAAGAACACAAGAACAGCAATAATGATAACCGTAAAAATCGCCGCAAGGATAAACTTAGGCTTGTCGGGATTATGCGGTTTCTTTTCTTTTTTGTCTGCAGTCTCCGGCTCTTCTTTAGCAGCTCTCTTTGGCTTATCGAGAGGTTCATATGACTTTTTAGGCTCAGGGAGAGTGTCCTCCTCTAACTTTTCGGGAATAGTAATCTCGTACTCATCGCTCTCAACAACAGTGTCGTCAAGGGTGAACGCCTTAGCCTCAAATTCCCAATTATCGTTTTGTTCGTAGCCGGATTCTGTTTTGGTTTTGTCTTTAGATACGGCAGGCTCGTCAACATTTTCGTTATTGTTTTCGCCGAGTCCGTTTTCGTTAAACTTTTCGCTCATACAAATACTCCTTAATTTAGTAAGTATAATATTTATAATTATACTATAAGTAGGTTAATAATGCAACACCCCAAAATGTGAACTTTTTATAACAAAAAGGAAGCTAAAACTGTTTGTTATATAGTTATAACAAAAATTAACACTTGCATAAATATAATCTATATGGTATTATCGTATCACCCTAAAGGTGATGGATTTGAGGAAGTGAACGAATGTTACCTTTAACTAAGGACAAAACCGACCGAAAATTATTTTTAGGTCTGATAATAACGCTGGGCGTATCTATGCTTATGCCTGAGTACATAGCGCCGATATTCGTATTCGTGCTGTACATAGTGTTTATGCGAACATTCAAAAAATCGGGACGCAACGCAAAAATGGGCGACTTGGGCAAAGTATTCTTTGTTTACACAGTATATATGCTGATGTCATCCATATGGAGCAAAGCACACCTTATGTCTGCGCTTGTGTCGCTGCTGTGGATGGGATGTCTACTGACATACATACTAATCGCAAACACAGTCAACACAGAGGATAAAATAAAAAGTGCCATAACCGCAATGAACATATCTGCGGGAATAATCGGACTTATGGCTATACTCGGAATAATCACATACAATCTCTTTATGCACTGTGACTGGTACAAGAGAGAGTGGCTGTTCCCCAACCCGTTCTATTGGGAGCTGAACGATAAGGTATTTGATCTGCTGCCTATAGACGTAATCAACTACAAATTCCGTTCGAGAGCATCAGCTACATTTGATAATCCGCTGATACTCGCCACATATCTGGTAGTCGCCACACCGTTCTGTGCCTTTGGCTCTGTATTTTTTGAAAAAGGCAAGCACAGAAAAATCAGCAGAGTCTGCCTCCTGTTTGCTCTGGGAGGACTGGTGTGCACATCATCGAGAGGCTCTTTTATAGCAATCGGAGTCGCAATACTGATTATGATTTTGAGCAGTAAAAAATCGCTGAAAAAGCTCGCACCGTTTTTGATTATTTTGGCTGCTGCGGTACCGATGGCATTATTCCTGAGATTCAAAAATACGAAGTCAACTGACTTTTTGGAGTCGGACAGCCAAAGATTCCATATTTGGCAAAGCTGTCTCGATATGTTCTTTAAGCATCCGGTTTTCGGATTAGGCGCAGGAACAGAGAACATTCACCAATCGCTGATTAACGACTATAATATCCAAAGAACTCACGCTCATAATCTGTTTTTGGAAATGCTGGTTGAGGGCGGTATAATCGGCGGAATATTTGTAATTGCAATTATAGTTATAACAGCAAAAAACATATACAAAATATGCACACTGAAAGACAGGAAATACAAAAATTACGGCATACTGTACACGGCGTGCTTAGTAGGCTTTGTAATTATGTCCGTATTTGAATTTACACTCCAATCAGCCAAGGAGCTGATGATATTCTTTATGCTCTTAGGATTCACAGAGGCGACATACAGAATGGCAACTGACACCATTCAGCTTGCACCGGACGAGATAGCCGAACAATATGAGGTTGTCCCCGACGAAATCAACGAAAAAGAAACAGTATAACAAAAAGCATCAAAGGTTAGTTCGCCTTTGATGCTTTTTTGCTATGTAAAACTACTGTGGGATATTCCGTTCTTCTTAAAATAACAATTGTCGGCAGAAGAACAACAAAGCAACCCAGCGGTATCGACAGCCATATTCTTTTACAATCTAAAAGTGAAACAAAAACTATGCACACAGACAGTACGGATATTAGCAATGCGTTAATTAAAACTGATTTTTTCTTATCCCCTATCGCCTGAAAATATGCACCGAAAATCAAAATCGGCGGAAGAAAAGCGGCAGACAAAGATATTATGTTCAACGCTCCCGCACCTATAGAAACTACGGTGTCGCTCTTAGTAAAAATGCTCATAAGCTGCGGCGATACAAGCTCGATAATCAAAATCGCAACGGCAGAATAAGCATAAAGAGTTACAAAACAGCATCTCAGTGTTTTTGAAATTCTCGATAGATTTTTTGCACCGAAGTTATAACTGATAATCGGCGAAGATGCTTGAATGAGAGCATTAAACGGGATTATAAAAAATGTTGCAATTTTTCCCACATACGCAAATGCCGAAACCCAATCGGAAGTCAACAAGCGTGACAGACAATTATTCACCACAAGAAATATAACCGACATTCCGCCCATTTGCAAAAGGACGGGAACACCGAGTGCTATAATCTCACGAATTGTATTTAGGTGCGGTTTTGCTTTTTTGAAAGATTGGCAGGAAATTTTTGTAAAGAAAATTATGCTCATCAAAAAGCTGATAAACTGTGAGCCGACTGTAGCGAGCGCCGCACCTCTGACTCCCATACTCAGCAGAAAAATAAAAACATAATCAGCAAAAACATTAAATGCTGTGGGAACAAGCCAAATCATAAGTGAGTAAACCATTCTGCCCTCGGCTCTGATCAGAGATGAAAAGCCGGTAGAAAAAATATTTCCAGCGGCAATAATAATCAGATAGTCCTTAGCGTAGGAATAAATCTCTCCTTCCGCACCCAAAATCCGAAGTATAAACGGATGAAGCAGAATACACAAAATGCCTACCGTGGCAGTGGTAACATAAAATGCAAGCATAGCGGACACCGTTACGCCACCGGCTTTTTCATATTTCTTTTCGCCCAGCAGTTTTGAAACGATTGTGCCGGCTCCGCTGCCTACAGTCTGTGCAAAAGCCCCCTGCAATATCATAAATGGGTAGACTACAGAAACGCCTGCCATGGCCTCATCACCTATGCCGTAGCTGACAAAAAGCGTGTCAACAATGTTATAAAGTGACGAAAAGAGCAAGGCACAAAATGTAACCGATGAATACTTAAACAGCAGCTTAGGGATACTTTCAGTCTCCATCTGTTTAGTTTTGGTCAACGAATTATTCATCGGACAACACCTTAAAGGCTGATTTGTACATCACATTGGCTGACACGGTGTCAAAAATCCATCCTTTGTCTACAGGTCTGAAACGATAGTATCTTTCTGTCTCCTGAATGAGAGCCATCAATCCCTGAGCAAAGGCATAGCGAATTTTCGTTTCTCTGTTTATTTCTATCTTAACATCGCTCAAGCGGTTATAGTGCTCGATTGACTTTGATTTTTTCTCCAAGGGGGCGATAAAGTCCTCAAGACAAATAAAGTCAAAAACAGGATCGCCCCACATACTGCGCTCGGGATCAATAATCGAAAAAAGCGGCTCGCCGTCGGCAGTATTTTTGCAGATAATATTAGCATCCCACAAGTCATAGTTCACTGCAACGCAAGGTGCCGATGACAGAATGTCCTTGTATTTTTCGGCATAACCGAGGAGCCTTTTTCCACGGCGACTGTTTTTACCGAAACGCTCTGCGTCTGACAGCAAGTTAGTAATCATAGCAGTGACGGCATCCGCCCAAGTATCATACAGTCCGTTTTGAACATAGCCGTAGCGGTCGCACTTGATACCATGCAGTTTTGATACTATAGACACTGTCTCAAGAAGGTTGTCACAATCAGGTGCGCTGAACTTGTTTCTGTGTACGCCGTCAATTTTTTCCATAACGAACCAATCGGCATCCACTGCGCTGTGAGAAAAATCACTGCCATAAATTTTCGGAACAGATATATCGGTATTTTTCTTAATCACATCGTACCAATAAAGCTCTGTTTTGAGCATATTTTTTTCGTATGTCATTACCGGAATATCGGATTTAGGAGCAATTTTAAGCACATATTCTTTATCGGCGACGACACTGTAAACTGCGTTGAACATACCTAATCCCAAAGGCGACGCAGACTTTATATCGGATATACGCAGAGAAGAAAATATATTCTCTATATCTGCTTCGGTCAGGAGATATTTTGTTTTACTTTTCACACAGACCACCCTTTCTGCAATCATAGTAGCATATTGAATGGGCATTGTATATCAAAAAGCAGTGATAATATTAAAAATCCGCACATAAAAAACGACGGCTGTTGACTTTTGGCATCAATAATTATATGCTTAGGTTAGGGTGATATTATGAACTATGATGAACTGATGAGTATAAAAATCATACCCAAAGAGATAGCAAAATCTCAATCAAAATCATTTGCAAACGGGTTATACCACACACCTTACAGAGATGAAATACGACTTTTTTCCTGTGTTAAACAGGGCGATTTGAAAAAGCTGATATTCGAGTTAAAACAGTTGGGAATACAAAATATCACGGTAGGTCAAATGTCCGACGACGACCTGCAACAGCACAAGTATATGGCAGTCAGCTTCATCACTCTCGCCACAAGATATGCAATACAGGGCGGACTGAACGAAGATGTTGCCTACCGCTTTTCCGATGATTTTATTATGAAAACAGACCGAGCAAAAACAAAAGCAGCTGTCTATGCGGCAATAGTAGACGGCGCTATTGAACTGACAAACAAGGTCAGCAACGAGCAGAAAAGGCTGAGTTATTCGCCGCACATACGCAAGTGTGTCGCATATATCAACAAAAACCTCGACAAAAAGCTGACAGTCAATTCTGTAGCCGGGCATTGTAATTTGTCGCCTGATTACCTGTCTCACTTGTTCAAAACAGAAATGGGAATAAACCTCAGCAGCTACATAAACCACCAAAAGTTAGAGCTGTCCCAAACCCTGCTATGGGAGGGATATGACAACGAAAAAATTTGCTACACTCTCGGATTTTCGAGCCAAAGCCATTTTATTTCATCATTCAAAAAAGAATACGGCATAACTCCCGGAGAATATGTAGCAATGACAAAGTAAATACAAAAAATGCCTTGCAGTATTTGTTAACCGCAAGGCATTTTTTATTTGATCAGCCGATATATTTGTAACCGGCATCTTCTACTGCTTTTTTGATTTTTTCATCATCAACAGAAGTTGTTAATGTAATCTCGGCACTGTCAGTTTCGTGATTTGGAGTTGCGGTATCTACACCGTCAACAGCCTCCAAAGCCTTCTTTACCGCAGCCTCACAATGAGGGCACATCATTCCTTCAATTTTTACAGTTTTTTTCATAGTAACAATCTCCTTTATATCAACCTGAACAGGTTTTATTTTTTTCACATTTTTAGTTTTATGAATTTTGAAAAGATTAAGTCTCAGTGCGTTGGTAACAACGCAAAAGCTGGACAGACTCATTGCCGCTGCGCCGAACATCGGATTAAGAGTCCAGCCGAAAATAGGAATCCAAACACCTGCTGCAAGAGGTATTCCGATAATATTGTAAATAAATGCCCAGAACAGATTTTCGTGGATATTTGTCAAAGTTGCACGGCTGAGTCTTATGGCAGCCGAAACATCTGACAGACTGCTGTTCATCAGCACCACATCTGCGGCATCTGCGGCAATATCGGTACCTGTATTTATTGCCATACCTATGTCGGCCCTCGTAAGCGCCGGTGCATCATTTATGCCGTCACCTACCATAGCCACCTTGCCATACTCTGAAAGGCGGCGGATAACGCTCTCCTTTTCGTTAGGCAGAACTCCCGAAATAACGGTATCAACTCCAACCTGTCTGCCGATAGCATCGGCGGTGCGCTTATTATCTCCGGTGAGCATAACGGTCTTTATACCCATATCCCGAAGCTCTTTTATTGCACGCGGGCTATCCTCTTTGATAACATCGGCAACAGCGATAATTCCCAACAGCTTATTATCACGAGCAAAGAACATAGGAGTTTTGCCCTGTTCCGCAAGAGCATTATATTTTTCCGTAACGGCATTGTCAAAATCCACAACACCCGAAACAAAGGCATAACTGCCGCCTATAACGGTTTTGTTATCTATAACACCCTTTAAGCCGTTTCCTGCAAGAATTGAAAATTCTTCTGTTTCTTTGAGAGAAATATTTTTTTGATGTGCGGCATCTGTTATTGCCTTTGCGAGAGGGTGCTCGCTCTTTTTTTCTAAGGCATAGGCAACGCTGAGAAGCTCATCATCGCTGATATTGTCGCAAGGTACAATATTGGTAATCTTAGGCTGACCTAATGTAACTGTGCCGGTCTTATCAACTGCGACGATTTGGGTTTTTCCCGTTGCCTCCAAGGCAGCGGCAGTTTTGAACAAAATGCCGTTCTTTGCGCCCATTCCGTTACCGACCATAACAGCAACGGGTGTAGCCAATCCGAGAGCACAAGGGCAGCTTATAACAAGTACAGATACGCCTCTGCTGAGAGCATATCCGAATTTTTGGCCTACAATAAGCCAAATGACAAAGGTAACCACTGCTATACACATAACCACCGGTACAAACACACCTGACACCTTATCCGCAACCTTTGCGATAGGTGCTTTTGTGGCAGAGGCATCAGACACCATTTTTATTATCTGTGAAAATGTAGTATCCTCGCCTACCCTGACGGCACGGCATTTGATATAGCCGGAGCTGTTGATTGTGGCGGCGGTGACACTGTCACCCTCTGTCTTATCTACCGGAATACTCTCGCCTGTTATGGCTGACTCATCTATCGCTGTCTCGCCGTCAATAATCACCCCGTCGACAGGAATACTCTCGCCGGGTTTGACTGCAAAAATGTCTCCTATCTGCACATTCTCGGTAGGCACTTCTGTTTCTGCACCGTCACGGATAATCGTAGCCGTTTTGGGAGTCATGGACAAAAGTCCTTTCAGTGCGTCGGTAGTCCTGCCCTTTGAATACGACTCAAGAGTTTTGCCTACGGTAATGAGAGTTAAAATCATAGCGGCTGATTCAAAATAAAAGCCGTCCATATAACTCATCACTTTAGCGCTGTCCCCTGCTGTCTGCGCAACAGTCATAGCAAAAAGCGAATATGTGCTGTACAAAAAAGACGCACCGCTGCCGATGGCAATGAGGGTATCCATATTAGGTGATTTGTTAATTAAGCCCTTAAAGCCGCTGATAAAGAATTTTTGGTTAATCACCATAATTATTATGGCAAAAAGCATTTGGGCAAGGCCCATAGCAACATGATTATTGTCCATAAAATGCGGCAACGGCCAGCCCCACATCATATGCCCCATAGAAATATACATCAATGGAATTAAAAATACCACAGATGCCACAAGGCGCTTTATCAGCTTAGGCGTTTCTGTGTCCTTTAGCTCATCGGAATTTGTTGTCTCTTTTTTTGTACCGTCTTTTAGGGAGGCACCATAGCCTGCGGCTGTGACCGCTTTTATTATTTCATCCGGCGACGCAGTACCCTCTACTCCCATAGAATTAGTGAGCAGGCTCACTGCACAAGAGGTTACACCGTCTACGGAATTGACCGCCTTTTCTACTCGGGCAGAACAGGCGGCACAGCTCATACCCATTACATTATACTGAGTCATTAGCAATACCTCATTTCATTAGCTTTTGCAATGTCCTCAACAAATCGTCAACAGTATCTTCCTTGCCTGCTTTTATATCATCTGTGACACAGGTCTTTATGTGATTGGAGAGCAACTCTTTGTTAAAAGCATTAAGAGCTGCATTAGCCGCTGCAACCTGGTTGATAATATCGGTACAATAAGCATTCTCCTGGAGCATACGCTTTATACCTCTGATTTGGCCTTCAATACGATTCAATCTGTTAAGCAAAGCCTTATATTCTTCCTCGCTGCGCTGCTTGGTTTTGTGGCAGCAACAACACTCTGTCTTTTCTTTATTTTCCATTGGATATACCCCCTATCCGTATTTCATTATATACGGATAGGGGGTATATGTCAAGGGATAAAAAAATAAACAGATGATAAGTACCATCTGTTTATTCTATCTCGTTACTTATGCCTGAGCGGGTGCGCCTACAGGACAAACGCCTTCGCAAGCGCCGCATTCGATACAAGTATCAGCATCAATAACATACTTGTTGTCGCCCTCGGAAATAGCACCTACAGGACATTCTGCTGCGCAAGCACCGCAAGCGATGCAATCGTCAGAAATAGCGTATGCCATAACATATACCTCCCTAATAAATTCCAAATACTATGTAATCAAGGCTCCGAATGAACTAAATTCGGTATTCCTTATTAACTCTAATATAACAAACGACAGTACAAAAATCAAGTCCTTTTTGCTATACAATATTTTCCTGATTGTTTAGCGACGTGGCTTTTTTACTACTCGTACTTCGTTTCTGTTAGCCACAACAGGTGCTCCGTCCGGATTGCTGTCAAGCTGAATTTTAAGCTTGCCCGTAAGCACAGCGCTGTCAATCACGATGCCTCTGCCATCACGGCAATCAACTATGCTGCCCTTTGGCGGAGTAATCTTGATGAGATGCTCATAAGAATTTTGTTCGTACTGAAGGCAGCACATAAGTCTGCCGCAGGTTCCGCTGATTTTGCCGGGATTAAGCGACATGCCCTGGTCCTTAGCCATCTTGATGGCAACAGAATGAAAATCGTTGAGAAATGTGGAACAGCAAAACGGTCTGCCGCAGATACCGAGACCGCCCAAGAGCTTAGCCTCATCTCTGACACCAATCTGTCTCAGCTCAATACGAGTGTGGAAAGTAGATGCAAGATCTCTGACCAACTCTCTGAAATCCACTCTGCCGTCCGCAGTGTAGAAAAACAGGATTTTTGAACCGTCAAAGGTATAAACAACCTCGGTCAATTTCATATCGAGCTTATGCTTTTCTATCTTTTCGAGGCAAATGGAATAGGCTTCTTTTTCTTTTTGCTTATTTTCTTCTATCTTTTTGAAATCCGAATCATTGGCGAGTCGATTGACCGGTCTGAGCGGTCTCGGAACATCATCATCGGGAATTTCTTTTATATCATCAACTGCGGTACCGTTTTCTGTACCCTGAGCGGTAGTAACGATAACAGTATCGCCCTTATGTACGTCAATGTCACCGGGGTCAAAATAATATGATTTACCCGCTTCTTTAAAACGGACACTAACAATTCTTGTCATATAAAGTCCTCTCTATCTACCTACAGCTCTTCTGAAGTTGTAGCAAATTTTTGTTATCAATATTGCGTTATTTCCGTTCTTTGCGGCAAGCAGACGCAAATTATCGGAAGAATTTATCAAGCTGATAAGCTTCATTTTGTTCAATCTGGAGGCAAGCATTTTTACGCTGTCGGTCATACCGGACAATGCAGCACTGCCGTCAGAATAAACAAGTGCATCTCTGAACACGGTTTTGAGCAATTCCAATGTGGAGAGCATAGCATTTCTGTCGCCTCTGAACACACTGCACGCTTTGAGCAGTTCATACTCATTGTCGGCTAACAAAGCAGAGCAAATGCTCTCGGCATAGCCGCTGATTTCGCCAAGTTTGCCATCCTCGACACTCTCTAACATTTTGCCGATATTGCCGTCAAACACATCCGCAAGGTGTCTGACTGCCGACTCGTCCGCATTCTCGGTATGCTCACAGACATACTGTGTGGCAAGAGAACGCTCAACACCCTCTAAGGTGAATGTAACACAGCGAGACAAAACAGTAGGCAGCAAAGCCGCTTTATTGGTAACCGTCAGTATAAAGATAACATATGACGGCGGCTCCTCAAGTATCTTGAGCAAAGCATTCTGTGCCGACGCATTCATTCCCTGGCAGTTGCCTAAAATATAAATCTTATAGTCCGCCTCATTAGGACTGACATACACATCGTCAATAATATCTCTGATTTGCTTAACCTTAAAAGATTGGGGTGCACCGGAGGCACTGTATTCGTACACATCCGGATGGACTCCGTGGAGCATCTTGTTGCACTGAGCACAGCTGCGACAAGGCGGGTCATCACTGCGGCACAGCAAATTAAGTGCAATCTCACGAGCGAAAGTGCGCTTGCCGAGTCCCTCCTCGCCTTCAATAATGATGGCGTGAGGAAGTCTGCCGCTTTCTGCCTGATATGTAATCAACTGTTTAACTTTTTCGTTACCGACAAAATCAGAAAAACGCATACTAAAACTTTTTGAAATCCTCTACATTTATTACAAATGCCACAGCGCCGTTTTCTTCTACATCCACTGCCTGATTGAGCAGAGAGCCGTCTACGGTGCTGGTTACACCGGCGGTTTTGATTGTGCGCTTTGTGACATTATTTTTTATCAGATCAAACAAAGGCTGTACCATATCCTCTTCGCAACAAATGAGAAGAGCTGTATGGCCGTCCACCAAAAACTGACCATGCGTAGATATTTTTGTAGCAAAATATCCTGCCTGTGCAACAGAAGCCATAACATTTTCATTATCCTTGTTGGACACTATAGCAATTACAAGTTTCATAATATCAAAACCTTTCAAAAGTACATTTATCTGACTGTAATTATACTTAAAAAAAGCGTATCCAACAATATATATCGTCCAAAATTTACAATTTGGAAATATTTATAATACAATCAGTAATATTTACATAATTTCGGCAAGTGCAACTATAACGGGCATAGTTATCACACCGAGCACACTGCTCTGTCCCACAAGCTCCGAGGACAAAGCGGTATCGTTATCATACTTGGCAGCGTACATGGCGGTATTGGTAGCGACCGGTGCAGACGCCGAAACCGTGAGAGCTGTCAACATATTCCCTCTGATACCGATGAGCCTAAACGCAAGCAGCATGGTAAGGGGAATAAAAATCAGTCTGATGAAAGAGACAAAATACACCTCTTTCTTCAAGAACAAATTTTTGAAATTGCAGTTTGCAAAAAATGTGCCGAACAAAATCATAGCTAACGGTGAATTACAGGCAGCGATGCGAGTCATAGTCTCGCTGACAAAGAACGGAAGCTTAGGCTGAAGCAAAAACAGCGGAATACCGATAATAACACTGATTGAGCCGGGATTGAAAATAATATGCTTTATGTTAATCTCGGCGGTCTTGCCTGAAATTTGGCGAATACCGTAAGTAAACGCAAGAATATTGAACACCGCCACATAGCAAGAGGAATAGAATACTCCCTCCTCACCCACAACGCTCTGCGCAAGAGGCAGTGCAAGAAATGCGGCATTGGAAAAAGTCATAGCATAATGATAAATTCCCTGTTCACAGAGGCTGCGCTTTTTGAAAGTGACTGCACTTACGGCAATGCCGAGCAAATGAGTGAGAAGCGCTAATGCAAAGGCGACAAGCAAGCCTCTTATATGCTCCGGAGTTCGCTCCATAGAGACAAATGACTTTATTATCGCAACAGGCAAAATCATATTGAACACAAGGTCAATCAGCTTTTTTCCATCAGACTGTCTGAATATCTTGGTTTTATCGGCAACAAAGCCTACAGCGGCAATAAGATACAGAACGAGCACCTGAACCGCTACAATTTTCAAATTAGAAACAAAATCTACAAACAAATTTACACCTATATCAAGTCGTTGGAATGGGCAATAATATTTTTTTCGAAGAAATACAAAAATACACCTATGCCTAAAAGGGTAATACTGAGCATTCCGTCCTCTGAACCGAGCGCTGCCTGTTTTGCCATAAGGAGCATAATTTGGTCAAAAAAGAACAGGATAGCTGTATAAAAAGAACATCTGAAAGTGAATACGGACAGAGGCATAGCCTCTTTTTCGTTAGATACCTCCGTAGCAAAGCAATAGAAGGCACACAAAACAGAAATGAGAACTATGTATTTAAGTATCACAGCCAAATCGCTGCCCAACTGAACAGGCAGTGTAAGAACGCCCAAAATCTTAGACACGGACCAAAGTATAGGCACAATGTGAATGATTTTCAGCTTTTTAAAATCATATGTTGCCGACGAAAAAGACAGATAAATCATAATAAAATAAAAACTGCAGAGCAGAGCACACACGCCGCCGCAAATCATGGGAACAACCACAGCGAGAGTGTACTTTTTTATTCCATCGTCAGCCATCATAAACAGTCGTACCGCCGTGTAGACAAAATCCGTAAAAAATCCTGCCGAGCAAAGCAGTGCCAACAAATTAAGGTGAAAACCGTTTTTGTACTCAAAGGCACAACCAAAGGTTTTTGTGCCAAAGGTATCCTTAGCAAGCAAGATAATGCCTGCCGCAACCGACAAATAATAGAGAACCGTAGATGTTCCGCCGATATGTCCGCTGATAATCATAAACAACCTTAGCGCTACGGCAACAAAAAAAGTCAGCAAAGCAAAAAATGAATAACCCCTCTTTGCCATTTTTTCCTCCGAATGTTATCTGTCTTGGATAGGTGCGTACTTTCTCGGTTTTGCAACACTCTTATATGCAGGACGCATAATACGATTGCTGGTAGTAAGCTCCTCAAGTCTGTGAGCACACCAGCCGGCAATACGAGCAGTAGCAAACAGTGGTGTATACAAGTCCTCGGGAACGCCCAAAACCTGATAAACAAGCCCACTGTACAGGTCAACATTGGCACACATAGGCTTGTCGTCTTCTTTGATTTCGGCAAATACCTGCGGAGTGAGTCTCTCGATAGCCTCAAGAGTTTTAAACTCTTTTTCGAATCCATGCTCATAAGCAAGTTTTCTTGCGCTGTCCTTAAGTATAACGGCACGAGGATCGGACAATGTATATACGGCATGGCCCATACCATAAATAAGTCCGCTGCCGTCGCCTGCCTCTTTGCGCAAAATCTTGGAAAGCATATCTTTCATTTGGTCATCATCGGTAGAGTCGGCACAATTCTCCATAATGTAATGCATCTGATTTGCGACTCTGATGTTTGCACCGCCGTGGCGGGGTCCCTTCAGTGAGCCTAAACCTGCGGTGATGGCAGAATAGGTATCTGTACCCGAAGATGTAAGAACACGGGTGGAGAAGGTAGAGTTATTACCGCCGCCGTGGTCTGCGTGGAGCATAAGACAAATATCAAGGAGCTTTGCTTCCTCCTGAGTATACTGCTTGTCGGAACGAATCTGACGAAGAATGTATTCTGCTGTGGAAAGCTCCTTTTTGATAGGATGGAGATACATTGTCTTGTTATAAAAAGCTCTGCGTTTTACCTGGTATGCCGAGTTCATAATAGTTGGAAACTGGGCAATAAGCTGCAAGGACTGTCTCAGCACATTGGGGATGGAAATATCATCGGGATTTTCGTCAAAGGAATAAAGGTTCATAACACAACGAGCCATTTTGTTCATAATATCCTTAGACGGATGCTTCATAATATTGTCCTCAATGAACTCATCGGGCAGTGAACGGCACTCGCCGAACACCTCGCTAATGGCATTAAGCTGAGACATAGTAGGGAGCGAGCCGAATATCAAAAGCCACGCTACCTCCTCAAAGCCAAAGCAGCCGGAATCGCCGCTGTTCTTTACAATATCTCTAATATCGTATCCACGGTAGGACAGTTTGCCCTCCTTAGGGATACGCTCACCGTCGAGAATGTAGTAGCCCTCTACGGAACAAATGCGAGTAAGTCCTGCCATAACGCCGGTACCGTCCTCGTTACGCAAACCTCTCTTAACATGATATCTCTCAAAATCGTGAGGATTTATTTTATTATTTTTTCCAAGCTCTCCGCACAATCTGGAAAGAGCGTCCATCGAAATAGGTGAAATGTAGCTGGATGGCATATTACGCGCCCCTTTCTGCATATTATCAAGTGGAGTAAAACTCCGTAAATATATACTATTAGAAGTATTATTATACTAAAATAATTATACAAAGTCAAGGAGAGCAAAATGAAGAAGGCTTTGATTATCTTTGCAATACTGTTTATTATGACGCTGCTGATACCAATGCTGTCGCTGACCGGAATAGGAGCAAAAAAAGAAAAGAAATCAACAGACAATCAACTTGTAACTATATTTGAGAGCAGAGCAAACATCAGCTGCGCAGAGAATTATCATTTATTTTCGTCAGACGAGCCCTAACATTAAAATTCGGTATCACCTTTTTTATGTTATCGGACGGGGATTTTTTATAATACTCATACACTGCGCTGTTGGATTTTGCAAGATATTTTCCTACTACAAAAGGATCAGTACCTGCCTGAGAACAAGTCTCGAAGGCGGACAAGCACTGCTCCTTGGCCTTTGAGCCGACAGATTTTTCTATCTCGGCAATACTCTTGTCATTCACTCTGACGGTTATACCCTTTTCCACATCATTAAGGACAACATTTAAGGTAATGTCACAATTAAAATAAATCTTATTTCCGTCTACGGTAACTGATTTTTTTACATTATCTTTAGTTATCTGAACGCCGACGATACCTAAGGAGTTGTTTTTTACGGTCATGGTGCCGCTTTTAATTTCTCCGTTTAGCAAATTAAAGCCAAAGGTTTGGTATGGGGTAAGGGTAAGTGCATATTTTTCATCCGAAAAGACGGCAACGCCGCAGCAATAAACGCTGTCCCCTTTTTCATTCAATACAGGCAGAAAGAAGTCGGAGGTCTCGTCGCTGTATAAATCCAATACATCATTTACCGTAACGAACACACCGTTGCCGTTTTCGGCAGAAATATCTATAAGGTCATAGATATTTTTTGCCGGAACACGAGCATTTCTTTCACTGTTTTTTATGATTGAGGCACCACTGTTTGAGGCTAAAGCAAGATACACATCCGGGCGACTGTCAACACTGCGCAGCATATAGTCCATGCCCTTTGACACGCCGGATTTGGCATAATCCATACCTATCACAATAACCTTGTTTTGACCGAAGAAAACGGCACGGGATAGGTTTTTGGACACCGAGCTGATTGCCTCGCTGATATTGACACTCTCACCGGTGGCAGTGGCAGTAATGTTTTTTGCCAACGTATCTGTACCGCCGGTACTTTTAGCTAAATTAAGATACTGGAGTGTGACGGAAACATTCTTCTCTGTCATATCCACGGCGAGTCCCTGAACCACAGTCAAGTCACTAAGATTTTTGTTACCTCCCGAGCCTGCAATCAGAACGCCTGCAAGCACAAAAACAAACAATAATTTAATTGCTTTTTGCATCATCACACCTCCTGCCGAAAAAAAGGTAAACAAGCGGAAATACAGCTGCAAACAGTACAAAAGCAATCATACAGAACGGCTTTTCTTTTTCGACGGAAAAATGCTGAAAAGTATAGGGAACACCTAAAGAAATCGCTACGGAAATCACGGTAAGCAGAGCTGTATTGCGCCTATAATTTTTTGCACCGATGCTGTCGGCAGCGGCAGAAATAAGCACAGCTCCCTTTAGAATAAGAGCCAAAATCCAAAAAGAAGCATGAACAATATCAAGTCGAGTCATACTGCCGACAGACGCCATCTGAAACAAGGTGAAAATCGGATATGACTGCAAATCAGCACCGCTGCCCATAACGCCTACGCAAAAAGAAATAAGCAATGCAATACTGACAAAAGCAGCAGTCATACCTAAAAAATAAGCCTTTTTGATTTTTCCGTTAGTTTTTTTGCCTAAGAACAAAAGAAGGACAGGCTCAACGGAATTGGAGGTGAATACGGCAGTGCTGTACAAGAGATTATTTGTTTCATTACGCACAATGGGATAAAAATTTATGAAGTGAAAATTCTTAATATTAAACGATGTAACACTCAGCACCGCAATCAAAATCAAAATGCCGCTGAAAAGGGAAAATCTTCCGAGAGCCTCGATGCCCATAGAGGCGCAATATGCCACTGCGGCAGACACCAAAACAACAAAAACAGCGGAACTGATATTGTTATTCATTCGGGATGAAGCAAAATATGAAAAGCGACTGATATTAAGCGAAGCAAAACACACGAAAAAGGCTGAATAAAGCCATTTCAGATACTTATTGTCCAAAGGATTTTTGCCGCATTTCACACAAAAATACGCAGGAAGAGACACCAAAAGAGTAACAGCACCGGCTATGATAATAGCGAACACAAGGTCTGTGCTTATCTTGCCTGCCGACACACTCTGTGCATAGGTAAGTGATACGACGAATCTCGAAATAAAGACAATAAACCAAAGAGAATAGGGAGGAATCATACCTCGTTTAGGACTGATTTTCGTCAACAGCAGCACCCTCCAACTTGTTTACTCTAACCTTACGACGAGCAAGCTTTTTCCAGCTGTCTCTAATAAGCGAATCTTTCAGCGAACCGACGGTCGGCGGCGACAGCGGAGCGGAATAAGGAACGCCGTAAGGATTTACGGCACATATATTGACAAACAGCATTGCCGCACCGAGCATAATGCCGTATATCCCCATAGTTCCGCCTATAATAATAAACACTATACGCAAAACCGCTATGCTTTCATACAGCGGATATACAACATAGGAGGCAATGGCTGTAACCGCCACCACCACGAGCATAGGTGCGCCGATGATACCTGCCGAAACGGTCGCATCGCCTATAACTATGGCACCGATGATAGACACTGCGTGTCCTATCGATGCAGGCAGACGCAGACCCGCCTCTCTCATTATTTCGTACAGAATATGAATCATAACGGCCTCAAGCATCAGCGGAAAGGGTGTGGTAGCCTCACTTGTGGCAACAACATAGAGCATAGTTGTGGGGATAAGTTCCTGATTAAATGTGCCCACAGCAACATAAAGTCCCGGCAAAAACACAGACAATATGAAGCTAAAATACTTCAACCCTCGCATAAACGAGGCATAAAACGGCGGATTATCATAATCGTCGAGAGCAGAAAAATTATCCGAAAAAAGATAAGGCGTGTACATCACAAAAGGTGTGCCCTCCACCATTATTGCAACTCTGCCCTCAAGCAATTTTGACGCAAGGACATCGGGACGCTCGGTATTACCCACTGCCGAAAAAGGTGACTTTACATTAGAATTAAGGAACGTCTCAAGAACGCCATAGTCAAGGACTGTGTTTAAATCTGCATTTTCGAGACGGTGTTGAATTTCTTTTACAAGGCTTTTATCAACACGGTTGTCTATATATGCAAGCACCACCGGAGTGGCGGCGGCATTGCCGAGTTTGAGCTGTTTTGTCTTTAGGTGATGAGTTTTTAGGCGTTTTCGCAATAGTGCTTTGTTATCGTTTAATGCCTCAATAAAGCACTCTTTTGCGCCCTTTACCATAGCCTCATTTTCGGGCTGAGAGGTACTGCGCTTGTTCCATCCCTGAATACCTAACGCCAGCGCCTTTGGGCACCCATCTAGGATAAACACGGCAAATCCGCTCATAAGATAATAGTAGCAATCGTCAAAGGTGCAAGCCTCTTTTAATTCTACCGAGCCGACGACGGCATTTTTGATTTTTTCAAAATGGTCATCGGGATTGTCAAAATCAATGTCGTGAGACAAAATAGGAGCAGTCACCATTTGGGAAAGCTGGAGGGAGTCAACCAATCCGTCCATTACGCAAAAAAAGGCCTCTGTGCCGTTTACAATGGCAGGACGAAGCAAAAAATCTGAGCAATCCAAAAAATCCTGTTCAAAAATATCTCTGTTGAGTTTTATATCACAAAGCAAATTATTCACAACATCACCAAGTTTATTATTTTAAGCCGACGGTATATTATTCAGAGAAATATGCAAAATAACAATGGTGATATTATGACGATAATCCTAATAAGGTCGATAATAATTTATATTTTTGTAGTGGCGGCAGTGCGAATAATGGGAAAGCGGCAGATAGGCGAGCTAAAGCCTCACGAGCTTGTGATAACAATACTGATAAGTGCAGTGGCTACCGTTCCGCTGGAGGACACGGGAATGCCTCTGGCAAATTCGCTTATTCCTATATCAATATTCATCTGCTTTGAGATAATACAGTCGGTAGTGTCGATAAAATCGCTGAAATTTCGCAATCTGTTTCAGGGCAAGCCCATATTCATAATCAAGGACGGCGTACTTCAACAAGAGGAAATGGAGCAACTGAGATTCACAACCGACGACATAGTGGACGCAGTGAGGCAGCAAGGTGTATTCGACATATCCCAAGTAGAAAATGCAATAGTGGAGACCAACGGAAATCTGTCAGTACAAACTAAAGCAGAATACTCCCCTATCACGCCTAAGAATATGGGGATAAAAGTAAAAAAGGCGCAGGTACCTATCACTGTAGTTATGGACTCTAAACCTGTAACGGAATATTTTGGCGACACAAAGCTGAGTGACAGCGAAATTGAAGTTTTTGTACGCTCAACAGAATACAAATTGGAAGATATTCTGCTGATGAATGTATCGGCAGACGGTAATATCTATGTAATAAGAAAGGATAAAAAATGAAACGGATATGGATAGCGGCGGTATTATTAGTAATTTTGGCAGGGCTTTGCACGGCAGAGCAATACTACACAAAAAGTGCACACGACAGCATAGTACAAATGGCAACTGAGGCTAAAAGTGACAAAAAAGAAATAAATGCGCTGAAACTGTATTGGCGGGCACACAATGATACGCTGTATGCAATGTCAAACCACGATGCACTGGACGGACTTGCGGCGGCGATAGAGGCACTTGACCCGGAAAGTGATGATTTTGAGGAACAGCTAAATGAAATAATAGCTATGACAAAGGTCTATTACGAAAATCAACGGATCACATTTTCAAATATTCTTTGATTTTTGGCATAGTCTGTGATAGTATCATATATAATGATACTAAATCGGAGATGAGAATGTGACTAAGCTACTGATAAAAACTGTAAAAGCCAAAGCCGGCAGTATGGAATACAGCGAAAAATCGGGCATACTCAGCGGCAAGGTGGGCATAGTATGCAATCTTATACTCGTAATAATTAAACTGCTGACAGGCAGTATCACCGGGTCGGTATCCGTAACGGCAGACGCAATGAACAACCTGTCGGATTGTGCCTCTAACATAGTGACCATAGCCGGCTCAAAGCTCAGTGCAAAGCCAAGAGATAAAGAGCACCCTTTCGGTCACGGACGGCTGGTGTATATTTCAGCGCTGGTAGTATCAGCCATTATATTCCTAATGGGTTTTGAGTTGGCAAAAACCTCTGTAGGAAAAATTATTCACCCGTCGGAAGTCAAGCTCAGTCTGCTGTCAACAGTAATACTGATTATTTCTGTCTGCATAAAACTGTGGATGGCATATTTTAACAACAGACTGTATAAGGTCAGCAACAACATAAACCTAAAAGCAGTAGGCACAGACAGTCTGAACGACTGCATAGCCACAGGGGCGACAATGCTGTCGCTGATTATCTCGCATTTCACAAAATTTTATCGAATCGACGGTATAATCGGCTTATGCGTCGCAGGAATAGTATTTTGGTCAGGTGTGGATATGGTGAGAGACATACTCGGTCCACTCTTAGGTCAGCCGCCGTCTAAGCAATTAGTGAATGAAATCGAAAGTATAATTATGGAAGAAGACACAATAAAGGGTGTTCACGACCTGATAGTCCACGACTACGGTCCGGGACGAAAAATTGCCTCGGCTCATGCAGAGGTGCCCAGTGACGGAAACATAATCACTGTTCACGACGCTATCGACAGAGCAGAAAGCAATGTGGAAAAGCGATTGGGTATAACCATGTGCATACATATGGATCCCATATATACAAATGATATACAATACGAAAAATACAAAGCCGATGCAGAAAGAATTATAAAAAAATATAACAAAAAATATTCTTGTCACGACTTTAGAGTAATAGATTGCGACGGAAAAATACAGCTCATATTTGACCTAGTCATTCCATTTGAAGAAAAAGAAAGCTCCGACAGAATACTGAAAGAACTACTGGAATTGTTTGAGGTCTACGACAGCAATGTAAGGCCGAACATAAAAATAGAACATTCCTACACATAAGCACAAAAAGACCTTTTGCTAAAACAGCAAAAGGTCTTTTTTATAATATTTAATTATTCTTTTTGGTAATCTTGGCGTACTTGTCTATGCGTTTCATATCGTCGTGGGATATGGGTGGCTTATTGAGTGCATCAAGATTTTCTAAAAGCTGAGTTTTGTTCCTTGCACCGACAAGAACCGAAGTCACACCTTTTTGGAGCAGCCACTGAATAGCCATCTGCGACAGTGTTTCATCTCGGCTTTGAGAAATATCATAGAGAGCCTTAATGTACTCAAGTTGGCTGTCATTGAGTCCGATACTTTTACAATAATCCTCCCTGCCATACAGTCGGGAATTCTTCGGCACTCCGTTGCGGAACTTATCGGACAATCTGCCCTGCGCCAGCGGTGAAAATGCAACGAGTCCCTTATGCTTGTCGTGGCACTCTTTTTTCAAATCATTCTTTTCTATCTGTCTGTCGAGAATATTATATCTGTTTTGATTAACAACAAACGGAACATTGAAATCGTGGCACTTATGGTGCATACGGTGCATAGTTTTGCCGTCATAGTTGCTCATACCCACATACAGCGACTTGCCCTGACGGACAATATCGCTCATACAGAGAGCAGTCTCTTTAAGTCCTGTTTCGGGGGTCATACAATGGTGATAAAAAATATCGACATAGTCAAGTCCCATACGCTGTAAAGATTGGTCGAGAGAGGCAATCAAATATTTTCGGCTGCCTCCTCTGCCGCCGTAGGGGCCATCCCACATTTCATAGCCGGCTTTTGTGGCAATGATAATTTCGTCTCGATGTGGTTTTAGATTTTCTTTGAAAATCCTGCCGAAATTTATTTCTGCTCTACCGGGCTCAGGACCGTAATTATTGGCTAAATCAAAATATGTAACACCGTGGTCAAAGGCAGTGAGTACAATATCTTTCATTGTGTCATAGTCTGCATCTACTCCGAAGTTTTGCCAAAAGCCCAATGAAATCTGCGGCAGAACCAATCCGGAGCGACCGCAACGATTATATTTTTGAATATTATATCTGTTTTCGTCAGCTTTGTACATAAATATCAGCCCAAAATTTCTTTAAGCAGCTTTGTAACCTCGGCAGCAGGAGCCTTGCCCTTTAGGGCACGCATACACTGGCCGATAAGGAAGTTGAAGGACTTATCCTTGCCCTCACGGTATTCGGACACAGCCTTTTCGTTAGAAGCAACAACTTCCTCAACGATTGCTTTAATTGCGCCGGTATCGGATACCATTTCCATATTATTCTGCTTAACATATTCCTCGGGATTAACATCGTCATTGAATACGGCGGTGAGCACCTTTTTGGCAGAATCACGAGAAATTTTATTATTTTTAAGAAGGTTTATAATCTCACCCAAAGAGTCTTTGTTAAATCTCATATTTTCGGGCAATGTCTGAGTATCATTGAGCAATTTCATAAGGTCGCCCATAATCCAGTGGGCAGAGTCCTTAGGGCTGTCGGTAATCTCAACTGTTCTGTCGAAAAGGTCAGCATAAGCAACAGCAGAGCAAATCATATTTGCATCGTACTCAGAGAGGCCAAACTCGGTCATATATCTCTCTTTTTTAGCCTCAGGCAATTCGGGGAGAGACTCTCTTATGCCCTCGATATATTCATCGCTAAGTTCTATAGGCGGGAGATCAGGCTCCGGGAAATACTTATAATCCTGAGCGTCCTCCTTAGAACGCATAGAATAAGAAGTACCCTTGCTGTCGTCCCAACGACGAGTCTGCTGAACAACCTTTTCGCCGTCCTCAATAAGTTCAATTTGGCGCTGGGCCTCTGCCTCTACGGCATTGTGGATAGCCTTAAAGGAGTTGATATTTTTCATCTCGGTACGAGTACCGAACTCTGTGGCGCCCTTTTCCATAACAGAGACATTGACATCGGCACGGAGTGAGCCCTCCTGCATCTTACAGTCGGACACGCCGCAGAACTGAAGAATGGCACGGAGCTTTTCGACATACTCAACAGCCTCGTCTGCGCTGGCGATATCAGGCTCGGATACAATCTCAAGAAGCGGAACACCGCATCTGTTATAGTTTACGAGAGTAGAGTCTGTCCACTCATCGTGCACAAGTTTACCTGCATCCTCCTCCATATGAATCTCGTGGATACGAACCTTCTTTTTGCCGCCGTTGATGCTGTCGTTAATCTCAACCCAGCCGTTACGACATATAGGAAGATAGAGCTGAGAAATCTGATAAGCCTTAGGCAAATCGGGATAAAAGTAGTTCTTTCTGTCAAACTTATTGTATTGAGTAATCTCACAGTTGAGAGCAAGACCGGTACGAACTGCGAACTCTACAACCTTTTTGTTCACTACAGGGAGAGTACCAGGCATACCGGAACAAATTTCGCAGACATGGGTGTTTGGCTCGCCGCCAAACTCGGTAGTACAATTACAAAAAATCTTAGTCTTAGTGGCAAGCTCGGTATGAACTTCCAAACCGCAAACAGTAATAAAATCCATATTAACCTACCTCCTTAGACCAAACTCGGTTTTTTAGTATGAAAATCGGTAGCACTCTGATATACATAGCCTGCCGAAAGAATTGTTTTTTCATCAAACGGCTTGCCGATAAGCTGCATACCGATAGGCATATTGCTACTGTCAAATCCGCAAGGAAGAGCCAAAGACGGCAGACCGGCAATATTTATCATAACCGTATAGATGTCACCCAAATACATAGCAAGCGGGTCTGACAAGCCTTCGCCCATCTTAAGTGCAGTGGTCGGTGCAACGGGACCGATAAGAAAATCGTACTTCTCGAATGCCTCACCAAAAGCCTTGCAGATAAGGCCCTTAGCCTGCAATGCCTTTTTGTAATAAGCGTCAAAATAGCCTGATGACAAAACAAAGTTGCCGAGCATAATACGCTTTTTGACTTCCATACCGAAGCCCTCACTTCTGGATTTGAAGTAAACATCACGAAGGTTATTGCAATCCTCTGCTTTGTAGCCATATTTGATTCCGTCAAAGCGGGAAAGATTTGAGCACGCCTCGGCACAAGCAATAATGTAATAGGTGGGAATTGCATATTTGACTATAGGCATAGAAAATTCTTCTACCTCTGCGCCTAGTGATTTGAGTGTATCTGCGGCAGTCTTTACGGAGTCGGCAACCTGAGAATCGATACCCTCACCGAAGAAGTCGGTTGGTATGCCGATTTTTTTACCCTTAAGGTCAGGGATTTTTATATCATCGAGAGTGAAAATTTCGCTCTCCATAGAGGTTCCGTCCTTTTTGTCCTTACCCTTGATTACATTAAATACAGACGCAACATCGAGAACATTCTTTCCGATAGGGCCGATTTGGTCAAGGGAGGAAGCGTAAGCGATAAGGCCGTAACGAGAAACAGCACCGTAGGTAGGCTTAAGTCCGGTTACACCGCAGAAAGAACAGGGCTGTCTGATTGAGCCGCCTGTATCTGATCCGAGAGCAATTACACTCTCATCGGCTGCTACAGAAGCTGCGGCACCGCCTGAGGAGCCACCCGGAACACGAGTAATGTCCCACGGATTCTTAGTTTCGCCGTAATATGAAGTCTCTGTGGTGGAGCCCATTGCAAACTCATCCATATTGAGCTTGCCGAGAGGAATCATATCAGCCGCTTTGAGATTATTGATAACAGTAGCGTCATAAGGCGGCTTAAAGTTATACAAAATTTTTGATGCACAGGAGGTAATCTGTCCCTTTGTGCAGATATTATCCTTAATTCCTACAGGAACACCGGCGAGTGGCGAAACACTTTCGCCGCTGTTAATTTTCTTTTGTACAAGCTCGGCTTGAGCGAGAGCACTTTCCTTGTCGAAAGAGGTGTAGCAGTTATATGTGTCATCCTTTTGTTCTACTGACTTTGCTACGCTCTCAACTGCCTCTGCTGCTGAAATCTCTTTGTTTTTTATTTTTTCTGCAACCTCGAGGGCTGTCATTTCATAAATTTCCATACTGCCCTCCTCAGTCCACAGTCTTAGGTACTACGAAGCAGCCGTCCTGGCTCTCAGGAGCATTGGCTGTAATTTCGTCAGGTGTCATAGACGGCTCAACGACATCGTCTCTCATAACATTAGTCACCGGAAAGCAGTGGCTCATAGCCTCTACTCCATCGGTATCCAGTTCATTGAGCATATCTATATAGGTGAGTATATCCTGGAGCTCCGTGCCCACTTTCTTTTCTTGCTCTTCTGTAAGAGTAATGCGAGCCAGGGACTCCAAATATTTTATTAAATCGGGAGTAATCTGCATATTCTTTGCCTCTTATTTCTTTTCTACAGGTCTGCGAAGTTTTATGTGAGTTTCTCTAAGCTGCATCTCGCTAACTGTGTTAGGAGCACCGAGAAGCATATCCTGAGCGTTGGAGTTCATCGGGAATGCAATAATCTCACGAATGTTTTCCTCATCACGAAGGAGCATAATCATACGGTCAACGCCGGGAGCCATACCTGCGTGCGGCGGTGCACCATAATGGAAAGCATTATACAAAGCGCCGAACTTTTCTTTTACTACGCTCTCGTCATAGCCTACCATACTAAATGCTTTTACCATAACATCGGGGCGATGATTACGAACAGCGCCGGAAGAAAGCTCTACACCGTTACATACGATATCATACTGATAAGCCTTGATAGTAAGAGGATCTTGATTTTCCAATGCGTCCATCTCGCCCTGCGGCATAGAAAATGGATTGTGTGTAAATGCAAGATTGCCGTCCTCATCCTTTTCGAACATAGGGAAATCTGTGATATAGCAGAACTCATACTTGTTCTTATCTATAAGGTCAAGGCGGGTAGCAAGCTCGGTACGAATCATACCGGCAAGTTCATTGACTACCTTAGGTGTATCGCAGATAAAGAACAGAGTATCATCGGTCTCAAAATTGAATATTTCTCTAAGCTCCTGCTTCTTTTCGTCAGGAAGGAATTTGTCGATAGGGCCTTTGTATGAGCCGTCCTCAAGGACTTCGATATAACCGAGACCTTTCATTCCGATTTCGAGAGCATACTTGAGCATTTTTTCAAACCAGCCCTTTGACTGCTTAGCACAACCGTGAACATTGATACCTCTAACCGGTCTACCCTTAAATGCCTTAAATTCGACATCAGAGAAGAAGTCGGTCAAATCGACAATTTCGAGAGGGTTACGAAGATCGGGCTTATCTGTGCCGTATTTCATCATAGCCTCCTCATAAGGAATCTTAACAAACGGCTTTGGTGAAACCTCTTTGCCGCCGCCGAATTTTGTAAATGTGTCATAGAGCACATTGTCTGCTACCTCAAAAACATCCTCCTGAGTAGCGAAAGCCATCTCAAAGTCAAGCTGATAGAACTCGCCGGGTGATCTGTCCGCTCTTGCATCCTCATCTCTGAAGCAAGGAGCAATCTGAAAATATCTGTCAAATCCGGAAGTCATAAGCAGTTGCTTAAACTGCTGAGGTGCCTGCGGCAGAGCATAAAACTTGCCCTCGTGCTTACGGGACGGAATAATGTAGTCACGAGCGCCCTCGGGGGAAGAACAAGTAAGAATCGGTGTGGTAATCTCTGTAAATCCGAGGGAGGTCATCTTTTGGCGAAGATAAGAAACTACCTGGCTGCGGAAAATAATGTTATCGTGCACAGCCTTATTTCTTAAATCAAGGAAACGATATGTGAGACGGACATCCTCTCTGGTATCCTTGCTCTCATCAATCTCAAAAGGAAGATTCTCTGTACAAGGGTTGAGTATATCCAGCTTGTCCACCTTAACCTCAAGCTCGCCTGTGGCAATCTTCTTGTTGATTGTGTCCTCATCACGCTTTACTACAACACCCTCTACGGAGATAACGCTCTCTTTTTTCAGGTGGTTGATAAGGTCGCCGTCATTAACTACAACCTGAGTAACACCGTACTCATCACGCAGGTCGATAAAAGCAACGCCGCCATGGTCACGGATAGTAGCTACCCAACCGGCGAGCTTTACTCTCTCATTCAAGTTATCAAATGTAAGTTCATTACAATTATGTGTTCTGTATGCCATAATCTTTTGTCCTTTCGGAAAAATTCTGTAGTGGATATAAAAATCCAAATTAACGATTAGTATTATAACATACAATGCGTGGATTGTTCAATACCAAAATTATATATTTATATTATATATAATAAGCTATATTTGGTAATAAAGGACAAAAAGCAGTCCTAAGACTGCTTTTTGTAGAGGTTTGTTGATTTATCCAACTTAAAAAGTGCATCGTCGCTGAAACGATAATATGCGCCGTAATCTTCATCGTAAGTGAAATTTGTGCTATCCAAAACCATAAGGCGGTTATCGAACACCAGCTTATTGTCCTCAGACATTGAGTTATAGTAATTTGCCAAAGATTTTTTAGCTTTTTCGTGAGATTGGCAATAAGACCTAAAGTCTGAATTGCCGTAAATAATCGTTGCTTTTCTTTCTTCTATTTTTATATCGTTGCCATAATCGTTCACTGCAGTGGAAGCAAGAGTATCCAAAGCCTTTTGGCTCACCTTTTTATCCGGAACGGAAGTGAGCTCGATAAGAGCATCAATGCCGCCGTCGCCCAAATTTTTCAACTCTGTCACATCTATTGTATCGAGCTTGCCGGAGGTATATGCCGAGACATTATACTCTGCTATACGACTGTCTATATCGGCAAAGCCCACTGCAACAAATATCACACTGCAAATTATGATAATGCTCTGCATATAAGGCAACTTTGGCAAAAAAATATGCAGTACAAAAAATGCGGAAATAACCAACAGCATCGCCATAAATACGGACACCAAAACTCTGTTTTCGGACAAACCGAAAATGGATATATTCAGTCTCATTTTTTGCATAGCACAAACGATGAGCATAACTGTGAATGCCGAAATAAACAGTGACAGGCACTTAACAGATAATATAGATTTCTTATTATCTCGCTTATAGAAAGCGCCCACAAGAGACAAAACAGTCAGATTGATAAGGCAGATGGCAAACATCTCAAAAAATCCTCGTCTCGCAAATGAAGATGCGCTGTACCGGTAGTCATCAGGCAAAATCCCCTTGAATGCACTGAAAAAATACGCAAGCTGAGAAAACAGATAAACGAGATACAAAGCAGAGATAACGGCTAAGAACGAAACACAACCCGACGCCGGTATAGGTCTGCTGTGCGTGCCTTTTTTCTTATCAGCAGAAATCTCTCTGTTGTTTTTGCCGAAAACATAAGCAAAAACATACGGCAAAATTATCAATGCGCCAAAAATCTCAAGAAGGTAGATACCGATATTTGCGGCAATGTTGTCCATCAAGCCCTCAAAGGCGGCATCGGATTTTATCAACAAAGGAACAATAACAGCCACAACAGGCAAAGCTACAAGCACGCCTACAGCCGAGCTGACGGCCTTTTTGTTTTTCTTGGAAGAATGCTTTACCGAGCCAAAAACAAGACCTATGTCCGAAAAGGTTGCGGCAAACGCATCTTTAGCAAAATCAATACAAATCTTAAAACTTCCCTGACCGGAAGTAAAGGTGTGTGTAACGCCCAATGTGAACATACCGTACAAGCCGCCAACCAAAATTATGGTCAAAAAATTAACCAATGTGTCATTGCCGACGGTAAGTGTAAAAGCGGCAAGCAATGACAGCAGTCCGCACAGCACAGCAAATGCAGTAGGCTTTTTTCCTTTTTTATACCCATATAGTGCTGTAATCAAAAGATGAAAAAGGTAAAAAATCGAAAATCCAAAATGAAATCCCTTTGTGCCGAAATCGATCAGCAAAAAAGATGACACGCCAAAGAGAGCAGCGAATAATGTGTCCCTCTTAGTAAATGGTGGATATATTTTCTCTGGATAGGGCTCATATTTGTGCACAGTCGGCGACGGTGTGGAATATATCTCTGCCATAACTAATCCTCCTTAAATTCTAACAGGTCTCCGGGCTGGCAATCAAGCTCACGGCATATTGCCTCGAGAGTGGAAAAGCGTATAGCCTTTGCCTTTCCGGTCTTGAGTATAGACAGGTTAGCCTGAGTAATACCCACTCTGTTTGCCAAATCGAGAGACGACATTTTTCGTTTTGCAAGCATGACATCGAGATTAACTACAATACTCATAATCGTCCTCCTATATAGTAAGGTCGTTTTCTTCCTTCAGCTCAATGGCTGACTGAAAGACGGACTTGACTATCTGGCAAATCAGGCACATAAACAGCTCGCCTGCTGCCAAAACAAAGAAATAAATGCAAAAGTATTTTGTCACATACAACAATGCAATACCACCGATAATACCTATCCAAGCTGCATAAAAACAAGCCCATACAATATGTGAAAGCGCTCTTGTGTTAGAGGTATCAAACACAATCTCGTGCCTGATATTGTCCAACATTCTGTCGAGAGAAAGAAGCGCCCAATATCCGGCGGGAACAACAAGACAATACGGTATGAATATCCACAGCATACTTATATCGTCGGCAATGCCTATCTTGTCATAAACAAAAGGAAAAACAACAACGCTAATTGCTAAAAAGAAGTAACAAATGCGTACAATGGTGTGTGTAATTTTGATTGATAACTCAGTGCTCATATGAGTACCTCCCTGTCATAATTTACCCTTGTTATACACCTAAAATTATCGTTTGTCAATAATTATTTATCATTTTTCATAAATTTTAGCAAAAAAAATGTCCCAATGCAACGCATCGGGACTGACGATATTATTTTATTTTTGAATACATAGCATATCTGAAGGGCTCGAGATGAATATTGCCGTCACACACAAAATCGCCAAAAAATGTGTATGAATTATTCCAACTGTCGTCTACGGGAATATCGGCCTCGGTATCGTCGAGATTGATTGCGACAAGTATCTTGTTATTGCCGTCATCACGGACATATGCAATGGTTTTGTAGTTGCAATAGAACGGTACAAACTCACCATTGGCAAAAACCTTTGAGCCTCTGCGAATTTCGCCGAGGCGTTTATACCACTTGTGCAGTTCCTCATTAGGACTGTCCCAAGCCATACATTCTCTGTTGAACGGGTCTTTCATACCCTGCATACCAATTTCATCACCATAATAAACCGAAGGGACTCCGGGCAGTGTGAACTGAATAAGAGAGGCAATCTTCATCATAGATATGCCACGGAGATAGTCATACTCATGCAGCCTGTTGTGCTCATACTGCCACTGTCTGCCGTAGCCATCGGGATTTTCGCCCACAAGCCGTGTTATTGCACGCTCGGTATCATGAGTGCCGATATGATTCATAAGCACATTTGTAACCTGCGGAGGATAATTTTCTATCACGCTCATAACCGAATCGAAAAACGCATCACCGTTTGCATACCTAACAAAATTAAGAACCGCATCGGCAAATGGATAGTTCATAACAGAATCCAACTGCTCACCCAAAAGGTATCGTCTACGCTGATTATATGCGAATTTTGTGGTGGCATCCTCCCATACCTCACCGATAATAACAGCGTCCTTTTTTTCTGCTTTTACGGCAGTACGGAGGTCATCCAAAAACACATCCGGCAGTTCGTCCGCAACATCAAGTCGCCAGCCTCTCACGCCGCATCTTAGCCATTTGCGCAAAATTCCGTCTTTGCCGCAAATATATTTACGGTAGCTTTCGTTCTCCTCCTCTATCTCGGGAAGGAGCTTTATTCCCCACCAAGAATGGTAGTCATCGGGATAGTTGATAAATTTGTACCAACTGAAATAAGGACTCTCCTTGCTGTTATATGCACCGACGGTATCGTAGTTACCGTACATATTGAAATACTTGCTGTCACAGCCCGTATGGCTGAACACACCATCAAGGATAATAGAAATTCCGTACTCCTCACGGGCGACACGGCACAATGCTTTTAAATCCTTTTCGTTACCTAAAAGAGGATCAATTTTTTCATAATCCGCAGTGTCGTAACGATGGTTGGAATTGGCCTCAAAAATCGGATTAAGGTATATACAGCTTACGCCCAAATCGGCTATATAAGGCAGTTTTTCTTCTACACCTTTTAGGTCACCGCCAAAATAATCGTTGTTCCAAATACCATTCATCTGCTCCTCACGCCAAAAAGGCTCATCTCCCCATTTTCGCATTACACGAGAGGAGCGGACGCCACTCTTTTTTTTGCCGGAGTTATAAAATCTGTCGGGAAAAATTTGGTATATAATGCCGCCTTTCAGCCAATCGGGAGTGACAAAATTCTTGTCATACACAGTCTGCTGAAATTCTTCACCATCGGGAGCAAAATCGCCTATGCCGTGGCCTACATTGCGTACAAAGCTCTTCCCCCACGGCGTCTCAAGCTCAAAGTGATACCAATACAATCCGGCTGTTGTGGCAGAAAAATGCAGTTCCCAATACTCGTTATCGTCGCCGCACATACCTGCCCAAAACATACTGTAATATGCAGGGCTCTCGCCCTCTTTAGTAACACAAAGAGTAGCGCCGCTGCAGCTCATAGAACGAGGAACCACAATCCTCAGTTTAACCTTCTGCTCGGTTGCAATAGCACTGATAAGAGATTTGTATTCTTTTTTTCGTGAATTAAATACTGTCATAGCTCGTAGAAAAACATAGGGAGAACAAAGTCCTCCCTACGCAAATGAAATTATTTTGTTGACTTCTTAGCAGTCTTTTTTGTTGTTGACTTTGGTGCCATAGGAGCTTGCTTTTTTGCTGCCTTAGGCTTTTCCTCAGCGAACTGCACCGGCTTTGTGTGCCAAATATTGTTAGCATAGTCCATAATGGAACGGTCGGCAGAGAAAATACCTGCTCCGCTGATGTTCATAAGTGACATACGAGAGAACTTTTCGCTGTCTTTGTAAGCCTCGGACACAGCCTTTTGTGCCATCTGATAGTCGGCAAAGTCTGCAAGAGCCATATACGGATCGGAGTTAATGAGAGAATAATAAACCTCGTCAAATTTCTTTCCGTTTACACCGTTGCCGATAAATGCAACGGCATTAGCGAGAGTCTCGTTGTTCTGGATATACTGCTGTGGATTGTATCCGTTGCGCTTTAGTTCCTCAACCTCAGGAGTTTTCATACCGAAGATGAAAATGTTGTCGTCGCCTACTGCGTCGTGAATCTCCACATTGGCACCGTCAAGAGTACCGAGAGTGAGAGCACCGTTGAGCATAAGTTTCATATTACCTGTACCGGAAGCCTCTGTGCCGGCGAGAGAAATCTGCTCACTGATGTCAGCCGCAGGCATAAGCACCTCGGCAAGAGAAACATTATAGTCCTCCATAAATACGACCTTAAGCTTTTTGTTTACATCCGGGTCATTATTTACTACTTTAGATACAGCATCAATAAGCTCAATGAGCTTTTTAGCCATAAAGTAGCCGGGAGCAGCTTTAGATGCAAAGATATATGTCTTTGGATAATAATCAGCATTGGGATTAGCCTTGAGCATCTGATACTCTGCTATAATGTTGAGAATATTAAGCTGTTGTCTCTTATACTCATGGAGTCTCTTAACCTGAACATCAAAGATTGAGTCAGGGTCAATATCTACTCCGTTACGCTTTTTGACAATCTTAGCAAATCTAACCTTATTGTCACGCTTAATCTGGGCAAGCTTTTTGAGGACTTCTTTATCATCCTTATAGTCACAAAGTTTGAGAAGCTCATCTGACTTTGTGATAAACTTGTCGCCGATAAGACTTGTAATATAATCGGTAAGCTCAGGGTTAGCCTGGCAAATCCAACGACGGAATGCGATACCGTTAGTAACATTTGTGAATTTTTCGGGTGTGAGAGTGTAGAAATCGTGGAACACGGTATCCTTGAGTATTTCACTGTGGAGAGCCGACACGCCGTTTACGCTGTGAGAACCGGCTACGCAAAGGTTTGCCATACGGACAACGCCGTTAGACACGATAGCCATACGCTCAACTTTGTCTGCATCGTGAGTAACAGACCAAACATATGCTCTAAAGCGATTGTCAATCTCTTTTGTAATCTGATAAATACGAGGAAGAAGTCGAGAATAGAGTTCCTCACTCCAGCACTCAAGTGCCTCTTTCATAACAGTATGATTAGTATAAGCCACTGTGCGAGTAACGATAGACCACGCCTCATCCCAGCCGTAGCCGCATTCGTCCAAGAGAATACGCATAATCTCAGGAATAGCCATAGTAGGATGTGTGTCATTGATATGGATAGCAATCTTGTCAGGAAGATTGTCGAGTGTACCGTATTTTGTAAGATGTCTCTGAATAATGTCCTGAATAGATGCAGAAACAAGGAAATACTGCTGACGAAGTCTGAGAGACTTGCCCTCCGGAGAATTGTCGGCAGGATAAAGCACCTTAGTGATAGCCTCTGCCATAGCGGACTGTTCCATAGCTTTGATATACGAGCCCTGGTTAAACAGCGTCATATCCAGCTCAGGCTTTTTACTAGCCCAAAGACGAAGGCGAGAAACGCCCTTGCCTTTGCCGGAAACATACATATCATAAGGGATAGCCTCCACAACATTAGCGTCCACATGCTTTACATGGTGGTAGTCACCGTCCCAGCTGTCCTCTATTCTGCCCTCAAACTTGACCTCAACGGAACGCTCCTCACGAGGAACGAGCCATACATCGCCTCCCGGAAGCCAAAAATCAGGCAGTTCTGTCTGCCAGCCGTCAACCAACTTCTGCTTGAATATACCTGCCTCATAGCGCAGAGAATAACCCATAGACTGAAAACCGTTAGTAGCCAAACCGTCAAGGTAGCAAGCAGCAAGTCTGCCAAGGCCACCGTTTCCGAGGCCGGCATCCGGCTCCTGTTCATAGAGCTTGTCAAGACTGACTCCCATGCTCGAAAGAGCCTGGTCAAACACTTTAGTCAGTCCGAGATTATAAAGATTATTTTTAAGTGAGCGGCCCATAAGGAATTCCATGCAGAGATAATAAATCTGTTTTGAATCCTGACCCTCTGCGGTGTGACGGAAGTCGCTGTTCATCTCCGAAAGACGATCACGGACTATCATAGCCACTGCCTTATAAAACTGCTCGTCATTAGCATCTTCAACAGTAACACCGAAAAAGTGAGATAATTTGTCGGTGATAAGTTTCTTTGCTTGTGCTGTAGATATTGTAGATTTCATACAAATCCTCCAAAAAAATTTTGTATAGTCAAAGTATTTTATGTACCATTTGTACATTATACACTAAAATATGCGGTTTTGCAACCACTGATAACTCGTTAGTTATTCTTTTTTGGCGACCTCTTAAGGAATCGGGTTATTATCAGTTCAAACAACTCCTTAATCGGCTTAATATTCACAATGAGCATAACAACAAACAGCACCGCCTCAATACCGTACATAACCATACCGTTCTTAAGCTTGAGCATTACACAACATTGAGCGATAAGAATAAATGTCTGGAGCGCCAAAAGAGGCGGATTAAGGTCGACCTTGATATATTTTCTCGTATGAATTGCACGAGACACAAATACTACTATAAATGCCACAACGGTAGCAATAGCCGCACCGATAGCGCCAATCTTAGGTATAAGAATAAGATTGAGTATAACATTTGTTCCTGCTCCCACTAAAGCGGTAATCATAGCCATAACAGACTTTTTCTCCGCCATATAGATAGAGCCTAAGAAATTTACAAAGCAAGAGAACGAGGTGGCAATAATAAGCACCGGTACATACTGCCAAGAATCAAAATATGACTTAGATACCAGCACTCTCGTGATAATTTGGCATCCGAGAATCAATCCCGATGCAACAGCAAATATTCCGCCCGAATACACTCTGATTACTTTTGAGAAGAAGTCGGCTCTGGAGTCACTGTCATACTCATCCACTGCCGAAAGCTGCCAAGCATCAATGAATATAGAAGAAAACATAACCACAAAATTAGGTATCTTAGATGCGGCAGTATACAGTCCGTTAGCGGAAGAAGAAATAAATCCTGTTACCATATATCTGTCGGACACGTTCACTATCCACCAAAGAATAACCGTTGGCATCATAGGGATAGCATATTTAAGCATCTCTTTTTTCAAATCAACACTGACGCCTTTGAGCTTGACATACTTCCACAGTTTGCAGGTAACAAAGAAGAAAATAACAGAGCAGAAATCAGATGCAATAATAGCTAAAATGTAGCCCTGCACTCCCCAATGGAAAGGGCCGAGGAACAGAATATTGAACAGCAGCATAGTTGCTGTAGTCATTATTCCGTCTACAGCAAATATCTTGACACGGCCGCAGCCACGCACAAAGTTTTGGCAAAGCTGACGGGCGCCGGAGGTCAAAACAAATACATAAATAAATATGATATAGTCTCCGAGCCTAAAGTCATTTATGGTAATAAGGCTGACCGGATACGCAAACAGCAGGAACACAAGATACCCCTTGAGAGTAGTACGGATACCCACGGTAAATACGCTCGCCTTGTCCGATCCCTTGTCGAGAGCATATCTCAATACGGCACTGTTAATCTGCAAAAACACAATGGGAATGAGCACATTGCCTGTCTGCTGAACCAAGTCTGCCGCACCGTAATCGGCAGTACCCATCATACGAGTAACAAAAGGCATCAAAAGAAAGCTGAGTATCTTTGATGAAAATGTACCTATGGCAAAAATCACGGTATTGGTTGCTAATTTTTTATACTTGTCCAAATCTAAAATCCTCTTATATTCTAAGTTTGTTTTATCAATATTTCCATTTTCCGTCAGAAAACTTCATAGTATTAGTGGAAGAAGAATACATACTGCCGGCAATATAAACTTTTTTGCCGATAATAAAATCGTACTCGCCGCCATGGTAGAAAGAAACATCATCACTGCTGTCTACACCGTCGGCATAAATCAGTGTTCGCTTCGTATCGGAGTTCATATTGTACTCTCGCATCTCATATTTTTCGTCACTGAACACGGCATAATAGACCTTGTTTGCATCAACGACAGGATACGCAATAGGCTTTGCTCTTTTGACCAAGGTAACGGTATCCTTTGAGCCGAATTTTTGTCTCACAAGCTTATATTTTCCGTTATCCTTTCGTTTATAATAATAGAAGAAGCCGTTTTCTAATGTCAGGCATTTAATATCATTCTCATCCGTATCGTCAAAGAAAGGAGCTGTTATGCCTTTCTTAGTCTTATCTGCCGAAAGGTACTGAACCTTTCCGTCAGAAAAATCGGTAAAGAAAACTCTGTCTAATGACACACCCACAAAGGTCAACTTGCCCGATGAACGGTACAGCTCTGTTTCCGTACCGTCGGCAGAAATATATCTTACGCCGCCGTCACCGAAAACGTAAATGTCGCTGTCATACACATAGGCAAACTCCACATTGTCCGCAATCGCCTTCGTGTCGGAGGTGCCTCGTTTGAGCTGATACAGACGGTTGTCATCCTTATCCACAAAGTAGATATAGTCGCCTACCAAATTCATACAACCGATATTATCACCCGTTTTGAAGGAAATTCCGTAATCCTCGGTTGAATTCACAAATCTGTAGATGCCCTTGCCTTTTTTTATATTGTAGAAATATGACGGGCTTTTCGCCACCAATCCACCGTTTAGGAGATTGCCGACAAAATTGCCTTTTTTGCTGCTGTCGAACTTAAACTCCGATGAATCGGCGTAGTTATAGTAATACTTTGTGGTGGTAGTCTTTTTTGTCGTAGTCGGCGCTGAGGTATCTTTTTCGCCAATATTCTTTACATAAGCGGAAACCTTGGTTGTATTCTCACTGAACAGTGATGAAAAATCAAAATCTGGCTCGGTAATTTTGATTGTAATTGCAAAGGCCGCCACTGCCGCTGCAATGAGAGCAATAACCGTGACAAAAATCTTTTTGGCTTTTTTCTTCTTTTTCTTTTTTATTCTGTTTTTTCTTCTCGTTTCAAGTTCGTCATCAAAATAGTTTTGTGCCATTATCTGATTTGTCCGTTTCCGTAAATAAGATACTTAGTCGTAGTGAGCTGTGCTATACCCATAGGTCCTCGTGCGTGGAGCTTTTGGGTGGAAATTCCGATTTCTGCACCTAAACCGAACTCGCCTCCGTCGGTAAATCTTGTGGACGCATTGACATACACTGACGATGAGTCAATGCACTTTAGGAATTTTTCGGCATTGGCTCTGTCGGAGGTGATAATCGCCTCGCTGTGACCTGTGGAATGTTCATTGATATGAGCAATAGCCTCATCTACACTGTCAATGGTTTTCACACTGATTTTGTAGTCTAGATATTCGGTATAAAAATCCTCCTCGGTAGCAGGCTGAATATCAGGGCAAGTCTCTCGTGCTCTGTCGTCGCCGTAGATAATAACATTTTTAGTATCAAGCTTTTCTTTTATAACAGGCAGAGCATCTTTGATGATTCCGCTGTGGATAACCAAACTCTCACAAGCATTGCATACGCCTATACGCTGAGTTTTGGCATTAAAAATAATATCGGCAGCCATCTGAATATCTGCACTCTCATCAACAAAAATGTGACAATTTCCGGAACCGGTCTCAATGACGGGAACGGTAGAATTTTCTACCACAGCTCTGATAAGTCCTTTTCCGCCACGGGGAATGAGGCAATCGAGATATTCATCAAGATGCATAAGGTCTGTAGAGGACCGGCGGGATGTATCCTGCACAAGCTGGATAACATCCTTTGGGAAGCCTGCCGACTCAACTGCATCACGCATAATATCGGCAATGGCAGTGTTGGAATTTATCGCTTCCTTTCCGCCACGAAGAATCACAGCGTTACCGCTCTTTAGGCACAGAGCGGCAGCGTCGGCAGTAACATTAGGTCTTGCCTCAAAAATTATACCGATAACACCCATAGGCACGGTAACTTTTTTTATTAAGAGTCCATTGTCCTTATGGTACTCGCTGACTGTTTTTCCGCAAGGATCATCGAGAGCTGCAACATCTCTGACAGCAGACGCTATACCGTCTATTCTGTCACTGTCAAGCAAAAGTCTGTCAAGGAGTCCGCTGTTGAGTTCTGCCTTTTCTCCGGCAAGCATATCAATTTTGTTAGCTTCGATTATGTCATTTTTTTTATTTTCAAGAGCATCGGCAATAGCGAGCAGTGCGTTCTTCTTTTGCTCGGCTGTAACCTGCGACAAAAACGGCATAGTGCCCTTTGCTCTTTTTCCCATATCTGCAACAGTCACAAATCATTCTCCTTTTTTCTTAGGTAAAAACAGTGTTCCGACGCTTTCACCATCCAAAATCTTATATATGCGGGTAGGCTTTTCACCATTGCAAACAATGACGGGAATATCGGCGCCGGTAGCAATTTCAGCCGCCTTTACCTTAGTGCTGAAACCGCCTGTACCCATCTTGCCTGCACCACCGGCAATCTTCTTAATTTCGTGAGTAATCTCCTCGACTATGGAAATAAGCTTTGCATTAGGATTAGTGATGGGATTGCTGTCATAAAGTCCGTCTGTGTCAGTAAACATAATGAGCATATCCGCATCTATCAGCTCTGCAATAATAGCAGACATACAGTCATTATCCGATGAACGCAGCTCCTCTATGGAAATTGAGTCGTTTTCGTTAATAACAGGGATAACATCATATTTTAAAAGCTGATTGAAGGTATCGAGAAGGTGTCCTTTGCTCTCCTCGGATTTGAGGACATCGGTGGTGAACAAAAGCTGAGATACGATTACATTATATTCGCTGAACAGCTTGTCATACAAAAACATAAGTTCACACTGACCAATAGCTGCGGCAGCCTGAAGTTCACAGTCCTCCTGCGGTTTTTCTTTAAGTCCAAGCTTGCCTGTACCGACAGCTATAGCACCGGACGAAACGAGAACAACCTCGTGGCCCATATTGTGCAGGTCCGCAAGCACTGACACCAACTTAGCCATACGGGCAATATTTATCTTATGAGTGTTGGCGTGAGTAAGGGTTGAGGTGCCGACCTTTACAACAATTCTCTTTTTTTCAAACTTTTTCATAGTGTTATACTCCATCTATAATAATCCAAATTACATTATAGCACAGGGGTTACGCCGTTGCAAATAAATAATGAATTTTTATTAAATATTCGGGCATAATGACAATGAAGAAAAAGGAGTGGTCATATGACAAACAGAAGTTACATCAGAGTTTGCAGTTATATACTGTTTTCGCTGATAATACTGATAGCCGCCGTATTCGTAAACACCAACAGTTCAAAAGCATACAAGGCACAATTAGAGCTGGAATACCAGCAGTCACTGCTGGAGCTGGGTGAAAGCTTGGACAGCGTAAACACAGATTTGACTAAACAGCTATATTCAAACTCGTCGGGAGAAATATACGATGTCAGCCGAGACTTGTATGTTCAGTGCAACACAGCCAAAAACGCAATCAGCCGACTGCCTGCAAAGCAGATGGAGCTGAACAATGCATACAAGTTTTTGAGCCAAGCGGCAGACTACGCTCAATATATAGGAAACAAAATAGGGAACGGCGAAGAAATAAGTCAAGAGGAGCACAAGACTCTAAACTCGCTGCTGAAATACAGCCAAAAGCTCAAAAACTCCACAGAAGATATGATAAGCATCGTGCAGGCAGGAGGAGAAATAACCTCCGGAGAGATAAAGAACACATCTCTCTCCACGGTATCTGCCATGTCTGATAGTTTTTCGAGCAGTGCTAAGATTTTTGAAAACTTCCCTACTCTGCTGTACGACGGTCCGTTTTCTGACCAAGTGCTGAACAAAAAATCACAAATGATTCAAAAAGCAAAAGTTATGACCAAGGATGAATGTAAGGAAATCGCCGCTAATGCTATAGGAGTGTCAGTAGGCAAAATGTCATTTGACTCAGACGACAAGGGACGGATTCCATGCTACACCTTCAACTGTGGCAGGTACACAGTATCAGTCACAAAGCAAGGCGGATATATCAAATCCATTCTATATTCCGGAATCATATCGGAAACTAACATCACCAAAAAAAATGCCTGCAACATAGCAGTGGATTATCTCAAAAAGCTGGGATACGAAGATATGGCATACAACTACTGCGTAGTCACAGACAACATTTGCACCGTAAACTGTGCGTACCAAAAGGACGGCATAACCTGCTACAGTGACCTGATAAAAGTAGGAATTTCTATGACTGACGGAACTGTCCTGACGGTAGATGCCACAACCTATCTGACAAATCATACCGAAAGAAAAACGGAAAAAGCCAAGGTAAACCTGAAAGATGCCGAAAGCAAAGTATCAAAATTTTTAAAAATCAAATCCTCAAAACGCTGTATTATTCCAAAAGAAAACGGCAAAGAGGAACAATGCTACGAGTTTACCTGCCAAAGCAAAGATACCGGTGAAGAAGCGTTGGTATATATCAACTGCAAAAGCGGAGATGAAGAAGATATTATGCTCCTGCTGAAATCCGACAACGGCACTTTGGTAAAATAAATGAATAAACAAAAAAATATATCCAAAACTATAAGCGAAAGGATGATAATATTATGTTCAAAAAAATAATTATCTGCGTGCTGACTGTATGTCTCGCCGGAGCAATTTTCGCTGCTTGCGGCAAAAGCAACAGCAACGGAAATACGCAAAGCACTACAAACTCCACCACACAATCAACTAATCAATCCACGACTGAAAGCACCACTGACAAGATGGAAAAAGACGCAACAGATATGGCAACCAAAGCAAAAGAAAAAGCCGACAAAATCGGCGATGACTTAGGCAAGGGTGCCGACGATGTGGCAGACGGAGTAGGCGGAGCAGTAGACAAAGCCGGCGACGCAGTGTCCGACGCTCTGGATTAACAGAACACAAAACGGCGACAGAAGTACAAAATACTTCTGCCGCCATTTCTTTTTTGAAAAATGCAGTTGGTCACGCGACTACGAAACAGTCCACCGGACTGTTTCTCCCAAATTTCTGCGAAATTTGGAGTCTTGTGGCGACCGGGCAACTCGTTGCTTTTTTACATCAAAGACAGATAGAGCTGCTTAATTTCCTCGACACTTGTTTCTCTCGGATTGCCCGGTCTACAAGCGTCATCATATGCGGATTGTGCGAGGAAGTCTACATCCTCAGGCTTAACAATATCCTTAAGGTCCTTAGGAATACCTACATCCTGTGAAAGCTGCTTAACTGCGTCTACTGCTGCTTTTCTTGCCTCATCAAGAGTCATATCGTCAACGCCCTGAACACCCATTGCTTTCGCTATATCACGATACTTTTCGCCGGTAGCAGGAGCATTATACTCCATAACTGTAGGAAGAATAATAGCATTAGCTACACCGTGAGGTGTGTCATAAAGAGCACCGAGTGGGTGAGCCATTGAGTGAACGATACCAAGGCCGACATTAGAGAAGCCCATACCTGCTATGTACTGACCGAGAGCCATACCCTCTCTGCCCTCAGGTGTATTCTCTACAGCGCCACGAAGTGACTTTGAGATAATCTCAATAGCTTTGAGATGGAACATATCCGAAAGTTCCCAAGCTGCTGCTGTGATGTAGCCCTCGATAGCGTGAGTAAGAGCATCCATACCGGTAGCTGCTGTAAGTCCCTTAGGCATAGATGACATCATATCGGGGTCAACCACTGCTATTACAGGAATATCCTTAGGGTCTACGCATACCATCTTTCTGTTCTTAGAGGTGTCTGTAATTACATAGTTAATGGTAACCTCTGCAGCTGTACCTGCTGTGGTAGGAACTGCGATAATAGGCACACTCTTATTCTTTGTAGGAGCTACGCCCTCAAGAGATACGACATCAGCAAAGTCAGGGTTCTTGATAATAATACCGATAGCCTTAGCTGTATCCATTGATGAACCGCCGCCGATAGCGATAATGCAGTCTGCGCCGGAATCCTTAAATGCCTGAACGCCTGTCTGTACATTCTCTATAGTAGGATTAGCCTTAATCTTTGAATAAATCTCATAATCTATGGAAGCATTATCAAGTACATCTGTTACCTTTTTAGTAACATTAAACTTGATAAGATCGGGGTCGGAGCACACAAATGCTTTTTTGAATCCTCTGCCCTTTACTTCTGTTGCAATCTCCTGGATTGCACCTTTTCCGTGATAGGAAGTTTCATTGAGAACAAATCTGTTTGCCATAATAAATCTCTCCTTTATTGGTAGTGTTTTTGGATTTCTCCATAACTTGATTATAGGTCTTTGATAATTATTTGTCAATGAAATATTGATGTCGCATTTGTAAATTAAATGTCAACGAATTTGGCGAGTTTGCCGAAAGTGGACAAATTTGAAACGCAAAAAAGAAAATATTAAAAATACCCATTGACATTTTTTGGAAAGGGGTTATAATTGTAATTAGCACTCAGCGAGTGAGAGTGCTAATTACAGCGAAAATTTATATATGAGGTGATTATTTTGAGAAAAAAGCAATTCAAAGCAGAATCAAAAAAACTCCTTGATATGATGATAAATTCTATCTATACCCACAAGGAAATATTTTTGAGAGAGATTATTTCAAACGCAAGCGATGCCACAGACAAGTTATACTTTAAGTCTCTGACAGACACAACTATCGATGCCAATAAGGACGAGTTAAAAATCCGTATCGACCTGAACAAAGACGAAAGAACAATAAAAATCAGCGATCACGGCATCGGAATGACAGCGGAGGAGCTGGAGCAAAATCTTGGCACCATCGCAAAATCCGACTCGCTCAACTTCAAAAAAGACAATGCCGATGACGAGAATATAAATAATGTAGAAGTAATAGGACAATTCGGCGTAGGCTTTTACTCTGCGTTTATGGTAGCAGACAAGGTAGAAGTCGTATCAAAAGCATTAGGCGCTGACAGTGCAAATCGCTGGATCAGTGAAGGTGCAGACGGATACACAATCGAGCCGTGCGAAAAAGAAGAAGTCGGCACTACCGTAACATTATATCTCAAAGAAGATACAGAGGACGAGCACTACAGCGACTATTTGGAGCAGAACAGAATCAGCGAATTAGTAAAGAAGTACAGCGACTACATCAGATACCCAATCGTTATGCAAATGACATCTCAGGTACCTGATCCCGACAAAGAGGGCGAGTACATCACAGAGGTCAACGACGAGATACTCAACTCGATGGTACCGCTTTGGCGCAAGAGCAAGAGTGAAATTAAGCCAGAGGACTACAACGAGTTCTACAAATCAAAATTCTACGACTACACCGACCCACAGCTTGTTATTCACACAAAGACAGAAGGTCAAGCAACCTTTGATGCACTTATGTTTATACCTAAAAATGCGCCGATGGACTTTTACTCAAAGGACTACGAAAAAGGCTTGCAGTTGTATTCTAACGGTGTACTGATTATGGACAAATGTGCCGATTTGCTTCCGGACTACTTCAGCTTTGTAAGAGGTTTGGTTGACAGTGCCGACCTGAGTCTGAACATCTCTCGTGAAGTTCTTCAGCACGACAGACAAGTAAAGATCATTGCAAAAGCTATAGATAAAAAAATCAAGAGCGAGCTGGCAAAAATGCTCAAGAACAACAGAGAAAAATATGAAGAATTCTTCTCTGTATTCGGCACACAGCTGAAGTGGGGCGTATATTCCGACTACGGTATGAACAAAGACGGACTGAAAGACCTGATTATGTTCAAGTCATCTAACGGCGAAAAGTACACCACTCTAAAGGAATATGTAGACAGAATGGCTGACTCACAGGATACCATCTACTATGCTTGCGGTGACAGCGTGCAAAAGATTGCACTCCTGCCACAATGCGAAGCAGTCAAGAGCAAAGGATACGAAATACTTTATTTCACCGATGAGGTAGACGAATTCGCTATCCAAATGCTGATGGAATATGACGGCAAAAAGTTTGCTAACATATGCAAGGACGACCTTAATCTTGACACCGACGCAGAAAAAGAAGCCCTCACAAAGAAAAACGAGGACTCAAAGGAACTTCTGGAAAAGATGAAAAACATCTTAGGCGACGAAGTGAAAGAGGTTAAGTTCACAAACAAATTAGGCTCCCACGCAGTATGCCTCTCAGCAGAGGGATATGTAAGTCTGGAAATGGCTAAGATACTGTCACAGATGCCGGGTGCAAATCAGAATGTAAAGGCAGAACTTGTGCTGGAAATCAACAGTGAAAACCCTGTAGCCGAAAAGCTGGCAAATGCCGATGACGAAACGCTGAAAAAGTACACCTCAATCCTCTACAATCAAGCAAGACTCATTGCAGGACTTTCTATCGAAAATCCGACAGAGCTCGCCGACACAATCTGTGAACTTATGTAACAAAGCAAAAAGAAAACCGTTTCGGAAATCAATCCGAAACGGTTTTTGTTTTCAGTAAAAACACAGATTATTCTGCAGGAGCAGCCTCCGGTGCCTCTGCATCGTCTGCCTTCTTTTCTCTCATAAGAACAAACTTTTCCATAGGGAAGAGAACTACCATCTGTACAAATCCTGCTGCCATAGAAGCAAGGAGACGAGCTACAGACTCGTTAGTAATTATCTTAAGGAACCAGTTAGACGGAGCAACCTTGAGCAATGCGCCTACGATAGCACCCTGCATCCAAGTTGAGAAAAGGATGAGTGCAAGGAGCAGTACTATGTAGATAACAAAGTTGTACCAAGCTGAGTCGGACTTAAATGTTGTCTTTTTGTTCTGATAGAAGCCGTAGATGTTAGCAATAAGGTTAGAAAGAAGGAATGGAAGTACATAACCCCAAGTAACTACGCCGTCAATAACATACTTTGTAGCTTCTTTTGAACCTGCTGTAAACATTGTCGGTGTGAATATGCCTCTCAAAAATTCAGGAAGCAATGTGTGAATTTGGTCACATACCAGCGGCAACAATGCTGCGAGAGCCAACTGAATGATAGTAACAAGACCGCTGACTACAAGGAACTTAACAAGCTGCCAAAGGGTTTTGATAAAGCTACCCTTTTCCTCTGCGGCGTTATCGATACCGCCGAGGGAGATTTTTTTCTTTTCGTCTGCCATAATTTTTACTCCTTTAATTATGAATGATTTTTTAAGACGTAACCATTATATCAATAATAATGTCTGTTTGCAACAGTTTTTTTGGCAGACATATTACAATCGGTATGTATATCAGGCACTGAAGCAAAAGTGCCTAATAGAGATTTTTATTTTTCGAGCAGGACTGCATGGGCTATACCGGGGATAGTCCGCCCTTGTTTTGAAGATGTAGGAGACATCAAAGCGCCTGTAGCAACAAAGAGAATTTTGTTGAGTTCCCCCCTATTCATCTTTTTGAAAATATGAGAACAAAGAACAGAAGCACTGCAGCCACAGCCGGAGCCTCCGGAATTAACATCCTGCTCCTTTAAGTTATATATCAGCTTACCACAGTCATTATGCCTGCTGCGAATGTCCGTTTTATATTCAAGCTCCAAGACTTCGTGCAGCAGTTCAGTACCCGTGTATCCCAAATCGCCTGTGAGAATCATATCATAATCCTCTGCGTCTGTACCTGTATCAACAAAAAAATCGTTGATTGTCCTTGCGGCAGCAGGAGCCATAGCCGCTCCCATATTGTTAGCATCCTTTATACCCAAGTCAGTAACCGTTCCGATATGGACGGCTTTTATTTTTATTTCGGACTGACGATTTTTTCCTATTACTGCCGCTCCGGCACCTGTAACGGTCCACTGAGCTGTAGGAGGTCGCTGACTGCCGTACTCAAGAGGATACCTGAATTGTCGCTCGGAGGAAGCGAAGTGACTGCTGGCACCGGCGATACAATATTCCGCACCCGAATCGACGAGCATAGCACCTGTACAAAGAGTAAGTGCCATAGTCGAACAGGCACCGTACATTCCCACAAACGGAATGTTCAAATCCTTTACGGCAAAGCAAGAGCCGACGCACTGGTCAAGCAAGTCACCTGTCAACAGAAAGTCTATCTGTCCGGCACTCACATTTGCGCTGTCCATAGCTCTGACTATTGCATCCTTTAGCATGGCAGACTCGGCAAGTTCGTAGCTGTCCTCGCCCATGGTGGTGTCATTATACACAGCATCAAAATCCGCACCTAACGGGCCCTCGCCCTCTTTTTTTCCTGCCACTCCGGCACTGCCGACGATAACAGGCGGCTTATCAAAAAGGCAGGTTCTTCCTATCTTTTTCAAAAAATCACCTCGTTATATCTTGTGCAAAAAAGCAAAAAATAAACGAACAGCCTGAAAGTCAAGCCGTCCGTTTTTTGAGCTGTTATAACAATTATTTTCTTTTTATTACGCTGACCATAAGGTCTCTGATCTCGTCGTGATTATAGTTAGGAAGCAGTGTATCAAAAACATCAAAACATCCTGCCACAACAAATGTAACCTTTGCTACCTGGTGATAATTGTTTTGGAGCGTAAGGTTATTCGCCTTGCAGATAGAATCTACAATTTTTTTCTTCAAAGAAGAAACGGCACTGTCGTAGAGAACGCAGTCCTTAAACTTTTTGATATAATCAACATTAGCTTCTACGGCATCGAGGATAACATCGATAGTTTTTTCGGGAGAATACGCCATATCGGTATAATCTATCTTTTCGCTGATATCGAAAAATTTCTCGGCAAGGTGATAAAATGTCTTTTTGCAGCAATCGTCGAGGCTGCTGTAGTGGAGATAAAATGTACTCTTGTTTATTCCTGCCTTTTGGCAAAGCTCAACTACAGAAATCTTTTTCAAATCCTTTGTGGTAAGTAAATCCAAAAGGGCGTCCGACACGGAACCGGTTGTTTTGACTATTCTTTTGTCCAAAAAATCACACCCCTATTAAAAAACTTTTTACATTATATCACAGCGCTGCAGTATTTTCAACGAAAAAATCAATTAAAAAATCGCTTGTCAAAAATAGAAAAAATATGTTGTAATAATTTTGATTTTATTGTATAATTTCATTTGTAATATTTTTAGAAAAATGGAGGCAGTTAGTATGGCTAATTGGCTTGACGGAAAAACCGTCGTTGTTACAGGCGCATCCGGCGGTATGGGTGCCGGCATTGCCGCATCACTTATCAAAAATCACGGATGTACAGTTATCGGTGTCGCAAGAAGCGAACCTAAGATGCTTAAATTCATTGAGGAGTTGGGAGATACATATGCTCACAAGTTTTCATACAAGCTTTTTGATGTATCCGTAAAAGAGAATTGGGAGAACTTTGCCGAGGAGCTTAAGGCAAACGGCACAAAAATCGACATTCTCGTAAACAATGCCGGCATTCTTCCTAAATTCAAGAGATTCGACAGATATTCTTATGACGAGATTGATAAGGCAATGAATATCAACTTCTATTCATGCGTATATTCAACAAAGACTCTTTTGCCTATAATACTTGAGTCCGAAACTCCGGGTATCATTAACATTGACTCCTCTGCTGCTCTTATGACACTGGCAGGCACTTCCATGTACTCAGCATCAAAGGCAGCGCTCAAAGGATTCACCGAGGCTCTCCGTACAGAGTTCAAAGGCAAAATGTACGTAGGTCTTGTATGCCCCGGCTTTACAAAGACAGACATTTTCCGCAACCAAGGTCAAACAGAATCCAACAACAAGGGTGCAAAGGTAATCAATATGATTTCCACCGACTGCGACCTTATGGTAAAGATGATTATGTTCGGTATTGAGCACAAGGTACCTATGCAGGTTCACGGCTTAGATGCACACGCAATGAGCATCTTCAACAGACTTATGCCTGTAGCAGGCTCCGAGCTTTTCAGCGCAATTATGAAGGCTGCAAAGGTTGACCTGTTCGATGAAGTATTCAGAGACTGATTAAATTTTTTCAAAAGGCAAGACTATCAATGACGGTAGTCTTTGCCTTTTACATTTTTTGGAGGTAATTATGGAAAACATAACAAAACAAAAGTATATGAATTTCAAAGAGATTGCCGCATATTCTTTAGGTCTCTTTGGTTTTCAGGCAATCGTTGGACTGCTGAACTCATACCAAGCCGAATTTGACGGCTCAATATTGGGTGCAAATGTCAGCATAGTAGCAATCATCATTTTGGTGGCAAAGATTGTATCGGCTGTAGCCGACCCTGTTGTAGGCAATCTGGTAGACAGGTCAAAGAGCAAAATGGGAAAATTCAAATCAATGATAACCTACTCTATTTTGCCGCTGCTTATATTTACAGTAGTAATATTCATTAAAGTTCCGTTCAAGGGCTTCGGTCTGTATGCGTGGATATTCGTTACATACCTGATATGGTCAATCGCCATGACAATGGGTGATGTACCAAGCCAGGGTATAGCCGCAGCTTTGACTCCTAACCCTACCGAGCGTACCAATGTGGTATCAATCTCAAACACCTTTAAGCAGGTTGGATTTTCTGCTTGTGTAGTAATTGTACCTATAGTATGTCTCATCGTTCCGGGTGGCTCAAAGGTATTTGTTAAATCGGGCGAAACCGATACTCCTATGATATCCGGCGAATATCTGGGAGTAGCGATACTGACAGCTTTGTTCGGCTGTGTGCTGTTCGCTCTCATTCCACTCATCAATAAAGAGAGAGTAACTAATGCCTCGTCAGAAACCACATCTGCAAAGGATATGTTCATTGCGCTGAAGAACAATAAACCTCTTATGCTGGTAATCATCTCCTATTTCTTAGGCTTCGGCAGACAGATGGCAATGGGTATTCAGGTACAGGCAGCAACAGTTATCTTAGGCTCGCAGAACCTTGTGGCTGTGCTCGGTATCGTAACCGCCGTCGGCTCTATGATAAGTATGGCTCTCTGTCCTCTGCTCATCAAAAAGCTCAATGAGCGCAACGCATACATTTTGCTCTCAGTATATGGATTTGCAGCTTCGATATTCTCATTTATCATCGGTCACTTTTGGTTTGAAAATCCAAAGAATATGGTGCTTACGGTTCTGTTCTACGCATCATTGTTCCTTATTGGCTTGCAGTTCGGTGCAGTAACTCTCATGCCTATGATTATGACAGCGGACTGTGTAGACGCATACGAATACGAAACAGGCAAGCGTATGGAGGGTGCCGCATATTCTATTCTCACCCTCACAATCAAGGTTTGTCTCGCACTCGGCACAGCAGTCGGTCTCATCTTTGTACAAAAGTCCGGCTACTATGAATCACTGAACAGCGGTGACTTCAGCTCAAACACAAAGAATATTATCTTCTTTGCTTATACCGCACTGCCCGGCATTCTCGCCCTCCTGTCAATTATTCCAATGTTCAAATACGACATCTTCGGCGAAAAGAAGGCAAAGATTTCTGCTGCACTTGCAGAGCGCAGAAACATAACAGAATAAATCTTAGATTATTTGTCCCTCGTACAGCAGTACGGGGGATATTTTTTATGGGGCAACCGAAAGTTTACATAATGAAAACTTATTTTATGTTGAACAAATCTTCCGAATTTGTTATCATCTATTTGAAAAAAGGAGGATTGTTATGAAATTCAGTGATAATCTTAGGAATCTGCGGCGAGAAAAAGAATACTCCCAAGAATATCTTGCCGAAAAATTAGGCGTAACACGCCAGACAATATCTAAGTGGGAAAACGGCACGGCTATGCCCGACCTAAAAAAGCTAACGGAAATAGCAGAACTTTTTGGCACTACCATGGACAAACTGCTGGGCACAGAAAAGGAAGCTTCTACCGAAACAAAATATAATAATGTAATACAATACAGTATTGCGGAAAGTAATCAAAGCATACTCCAAAAGCGAGTAGACAAGCTAAAAATAGTAACTATAGTAATGGCTGTAATATGTGTTATATCCATAATAACCTCAATAAGCACTCAAAACGAGCTAAGCAATCTAAGCTCCAAGGTGGACAATATAGTACAGAACGCCGGCAGCACTGATGATCAGAGCGACAACACTGCAACTGATGTTCTGTCAGATTATGTGTCTGTAAAAATAGACAAGGCAGATAAAGACAAACCGAACATTGTCACCGCTACCTTTACATATTCACCGGAAACCTACTCTAATGACACAAAGGTTTCGTTTTCTATACCCGACGCAAAGGACGGCAAGAAGATTATTGACGCAAAGAAAGAATCTGACGAGTTCAAAGCAACCGCCACTTTTGATATTACCGCAGGTGACAACTACGCAATAAGAGTAAACGACGGCAAATCCACTGCGCTCTACGACTTAGACAACAGTTTTTACACTCAATACATAGCTGAACCTAACAACGGAGAAGATGCAAACACAATGTCAGTAACTATCGAAAGTCAGCTAAACAAGCACACATATTCGCTGAGCGACGGTAAAAACACGACATCAACAACGCTCTCATGGGACAACAAAAACAGCATACTGAGCATAAAATCGGCAGAACTCGTGGCTGAGGACAGCCTCGGCGTAAAGTTGAAATCAATACCGCTGGAAATACGAACAAACGGAAACAAATCATATGCAGTCGTAGATGAAATCACCACAGACTCCGTGGCTGACATTCTGTCAATAAAGCTCACGGCAAAGGACGGAACTGTGTATGAAAAGCGATTCGCTACAGGTGATGTCGACACCGACGGCGACGATAATTCTACAAAAATCACATTCAAAAACGGAAAATCAATAACAGAATACGAATAATAAAAAATGCAGTGCAGACACAACATCTACACTGCATTTTGTTATTCAAGATAGAGAACTATTTTGTTCTGCTTTATCGTTTCTTTTATGTCGATTACACGCTGATTGCTTGAGCCACGGAACTTCAGCGAGACATCGTGAAGTGCCTCTACATAAGGTCCGTCGACAAGAATATCTATCAGCGACACCATCTCTTTTGATATATCGGTAGCTGCACGGGACTTCTTTTCCCCTGCTCCGATAATTTCCTCAAAAGTAAAGCCGGTATAGCACCAAACATTTTTGTCCGGAAATTTTTCGTGGAACATAACAAGAAACGGCAGCAGTACCTTTTGGTTTTCAGGTTCAAAGGGCTCACCGCCCAAAAGAGAAATTCCGTTAATCCAATAGTGGTCCACAGACTCAAAAATTTTGTTCATCGTCTCCTCGGTGAAAAGCTCACCATAGCCGAAATCCCACGCTATCTCATTAAAGCAATTTTTGCATCTGTGACGACAGCCGGACACAAACAGCGATGTACGAACACCCTCGCCGTTAGCTATGTCATTAGTCTTAATTTCTGCCCAATTCATAAGATACCTCCGTATCTGCAAACACGGACAGTAGGTCTACTGTCCGTGTATAGATTTTTACAGATGCAGTACACGCTCTTTAATTTCCTGTGTCCTGCCTTGATTCCAAAACTGAGTGCCGATATAGCCACAGGTACGGCGAGCTACGTTCATCTTGTCCTGGTCCTCATTGCCGCACTTAGGGCAACGCCAAATGAGCTTGCCGTGTTCATTCTCGACGATTTGGATTTCGCCGTCATAACCGCAAACCTGGCAGTAGTCACTCTTTGTGTTCAGCTCTGCATACATAATGTTATCATAAATGAATTTCATTACCTGGAGCACAGCCGGAATATTGTCCTGCATATTAGGTACTTCTACATAGGAGATAGCACCGCCCGGAGAAAGCTTTTGGAACTCGCTCTCAAACTTGAGTTTAGTAAAGGCGTCAATCTTCTCTCTTACATTAACATGATAGGAGTTTGTGATATAGTTTCTGTCGGTAACGCCCGGTATAATGCCAAATCTCTTTTGGAGACATTTTGCAAACTTATATGTGGTAGACTCCAAAGGTGTGCCGTAGAGGCTGAAATCTATGTTTGTGTCCTTCTTCCACTTGTTGCACATATCGTTCATATGTTGCATAACGGAGAGAGCAAACTCCTTGCCGCCATTATCATCAGTATGCGATTTGCCTGTCATATACTTTGTGCACTCATAGAGTCCTGCATAGCCGAGTGAAATAGTGGAATAGCCATCAAAAAGAAGTCTGTCGATAGTCTCGCCTTTCTTTAATCTTGCGAGAGCACCGTGCTGCCACAAAATAGGAGCGGCATCGCTGACTGTGCCCTTAAGTCTGTTGTGACGGCACATAAGTGCACGATAGCAAAGGTCAAGTCTTTCATCAAAGATTTTCCAAAACTTTTCCATTTCTCCGCCGGAGGAGCAAGCCACATCGACAAGGTTAATTGTAACAACTCCTTGGTTGAATCTGCCGTAATACTTATGCTTGCCATCAACATAATTCTTGGCGTTGGCAATATTGCCGATACCCGCGTCGGTAAATCTGTCAGGAGTAAGGAATGAACGGCAGCCCATACAGGTATAAACATCACCCTTGAGCTCGTGCATAACTTTTTCGCTGATATAGTCGGGAACCATACGCTTTGCAGTACATTTTGCTGCAAGCTCTGTCAAATAATAATATGGTGAGTCCTCTGTAATATTGTCTTCCTCAAGGACATAAATAAGCTTAGGAAATGCCGGAGTAATCCATACGCCCTCCTCATTCTTAACGCCCCTGATACGCTGAGTAAGGGTTTCCTCAATAATCATAGCGAGGTCCTTTTTTTCCTGCTCGTTCTTAGCCTCATTAAGATACATAAATACAGTAACAAACGGAGCCTGACCGTTTGTTGTAAGGAGAGTAACGACTTGATACTGAATGGTCTGAACGCCACGGGATACTTCATCACGCAGACGCTTTTCGGCAAGTTTGCTGACCTGCTCGTCAGTCATATCGAGTCCGTATTCTTCTTTTTCTGCCAAAACCTGCTTTCTTATCTTTTCTCTACTGACCTGTACGAAAGGTGCAAGGTGAGCCAAAGAGATTGACTGACCGCCGTACTGGCTGGAAGCAACCTGTGCGATAATCTGAGTAGCAATGTTGCAAGCGGTAGAAAATGAATGTGGTTTTTCTATCATAGTCTCACTGATAACAGTTCCGTTTTGGAGCATATCCTCAAGATTAACGAGGTCACAGTTGTGCATATGCTGTGCAAAATAGTCTGCATCGTGGAAATGGATAAGTCCCTGCTCGTGTGCCTCCACAATATCCTGTGGGAGAAGAATACGCTTTGTGATATCCTTAGATACCTCACCTGCCATATAATCACGCTGAACGGAATTTACGGTAGGGTTCTTATTACTGTTCTCTTGCTTAACTTCTTCGTTATTGCACTCAATAAGAGAGAGAATTTGGTTATCTGTAGTATTAGCCTTTCTGATAAGAGAACGGGTGTAGCGGTATCTGACGTATCTCTTAGCTACCTCAAATGCACCCTGAGCCATAATCTGATCCTCAACGATGTCCTGAATCTCCTCTACGGAGAGTGCTCTGCTTGCCTTTGCAATCTTAAACTCGACAAATTCTGCAATGTCGTTAATTTGGCTACGGGTAAGCTCTTCCTTTTCGCACGCCTGATTGGCTTTAGATACGGCTATTACGATTTTGTTTAAATCAAAGTCTGCTTCGGAGCCGTTTCTCTTTATGATTTTCATAAAATTTACCCCTTCTCTTTTCGTTTTTCTAAAAAATTACAAAACAATAACAATCAATTTTTCGTGACCTTTTCAATAATACCAAATGGCAGTGTCAATGTCAATAGGTTTATGCCAAAAAATACAAGATATTGTGTCCACTCACCAACTATGGCACATAATAATACGAAATGTAGTATTTACAAAATCTTAACAAAAGGCATAAATCCGCCGTTTGGCACAAATATACACATAAATTATTACATTTTGTAATATAGCAAAAAGGCATAAAAAAGACGGGAAGCAAACTTCCCGTCAAAATGATTAATTATTACCAACCGAGACGAACGATAGTAATGTTGCATGAACCTGTACCGTATCTGTAGCAGGCACTGTGACCCTCCGGAGTGAAGATGTCGATACGACCTCGTCTCGACAATCCGCTGCCTCCACGGTCAACTACCGTATAATTGTTTCCGCCGACCTCTACGACACTGCCCAAAGGCAACCAGTTACAAGCGATATAGTACGGATTTGACATTCCGTTATATATTCTTCTGCCCGAAGTGGTAATACCTCTCGAGTTTCCGTTACAGGTGGCGCAGGCACAATAGTGAGTATATCTGCCGTTGATTACCTGACCTACAGTGTAGCCGTTCTTAGACTTAACACCGTTAGGTTTTACGGAATTGGCGGTTTTCTTTGTGCCGACCTTTACAACCTTTTGTACAGGCTGTGACTTTACGGTTCTGTTTTCTTCTTTGCGTGACTTTTCTTTAGAGTTTACATACTTAACTCTGTAGGTCACCTCTGCCTCGCCGTCTTTTCCGGCTTTGACAGTCTTTGTCTTGCCTTGTGCAAGTGAGCTGTCATTTTGCTCTTTGGTAGAATATTTCATAGTGATTGTCTTTTTGACAGTCTTATATTCTACTCTGTATACCTTAACCTTCATACCTGCTTTGACCGGCTGTGAAAGCTTAGGCTTTGTATAGTCATCCTCGCCCAAAGTAATTCCTGCTGTTGTGAGCAAATCCTTTACGGAGCCGTCTACTACAGAATACTTTGTTGTCTTTCCGTCTGCAGTTACAGATACGGAAAAGGCTTTTTTAATTCCGATTACCATACCGTCTTTAACAGGGGCATCAAAATCATAAGTAGTTCTGTCACCCTTGTTCAGTTTTACGCCCGCTTCGGTAAGGGCGTCACCCACCTTTTCGGAATAGACATCATAGGTTGTGATTTTTCCGTCGGACTCAACATTGATTGAGTTCATTCTGTGGATGATAATTTTGCCGCCTTTACTCTCCTCAAATGATGAAATGTCAAGTTTGTCATCGTCATCGAGAGTAATTCCTGCAGATTTGAGAATTTCGATAGGTTCCGTCTCAGTGGTAGTAACTGTAACACTCTGTCCGTTGTCTACTACAGAAACCTCGTACTGACCGAGGGTTCCCGCGATAGCGGTACTTGCAAATGTAGAAACGATAAGGACGAGCGCAATTACTGCTGTCATAATCGATCTTATCGACCGTTTGCCAGCTATTGATTGGTTAGTCATCTTAGTCTCCTTTTCTTCTTTGACAACAAGAATTTATTTGGTGCCGAGGTGGCTCCATATCTATGTTGCCTCAAAGCGTCGCCTATTATAGCACAAATCAACAAGATGTCAATTTTCAACCCGAGTACATTTTGTACAAGTTGCACAAAAGCAAAAAAATAAATACGCAATTTTGGCAAGCGGCATCCCAAATATTGTGGTTTTGTTATTTAGCGCTTTAGCGTGTTGAATTGAAATTTTGTTAAATTGTTAAAAATTCCGTTATCAAGAATTACAAATTGTAACTTTTTGCTTTATTAGGTTACAAAACTACTACATATAGTCCCTATACCCTGTTTCAGCCGAAAACCCATCTAAATATAGATTTCGCAAAACTTTTTGTGAAATTTGTCGTTTATTGTATATTATAATATATAATTTATATACATTATATAAAGCCGTAACATAAAAAAGCCCCCTAAAAAGGGGGCAAAAAAATTTATTATTTAAGAACCTTAAAGTCAACTTTTCCTATCTTTGTTCTCGGAAGTGCATCAATATACTCTACTACTTTAGGCACAGACCATTTAGACAAATTCTGATTGCCGAACTCAATAATCTTTTCGGTCAGCTTCGCATCGTCGTCGTGCTTAAAGTTTTTATTCTTTACTACAAAAAGTTTGATTTGAGTCTTGCCTTCCTCGCCGATACCGATAGCACAGCAGTCATAAATTTCTGCCATTGCACGATAAGACTCCTCTATAAATGACGGATAAACAAGATAGCCGGAAATCTTATACACTCTCTTAAGTCTCTGACGGTAATAGAGATCGCCATGCTCCTCATCATAGAACACCATATCTCCGGTGTGGAGCCATACTTTGCCGTCATCATGCTTTACGAGAACCTTTGCAGTCTCCTCTGGGTCGTTCCAATATCCCTGCATAAGAGTAGGACCATATACGCAAAGCTCGCCGTCCTCGCCGCTGACCGGCTCGGTTGTGCCGGGCTTGACTACCATAGTCTGAATATTGTAGGTAGGAATACCGATACAGCCCTGTGGTGCTTCTCTGAGGGGAGAAGTAAATGTACATACCGTAACACATTCGGTAAGACCGTAACCGGATACAAAATGTACCTTTGCGCCATATTCCTTGAGCAATCTGTCCATTTTTTCGGTAAGAGAATACGGAACAACATCACCGCCGGAACCGATAAGTTTCATCTGGCTGAGATCACATTTGAGATAGCCTGCTTTGTGTACCTTCTCGAAGAAATCCGGCACGCCGAATACAAAGCTGATTTTGTACTTTTTGATAGCATCGGAACACATCTTAGCGTCAAACTGTGGGAACAGGGCCTGCGGCATACCGGTAATAATGGAAATATGCATACACATACCGAAGCCGAAGCCGTGAAAAACAGGAAGCGCCGTGAGCATACAATCCTTATCGGGATCAATAACATCGTGAAGAACGGTATCAACAACATCGGTAATCTCATATGAAAGGCTGTTGATATTATAGTTAGAAAGCATAACCGCCTTAGGATTGCCTGTAGTACCGCCTGTCATCATAGTAACGGCTGTAGCCTGTGGATCGGTCTCGGTGTGAACAGTATTATTTTCGAGATATTCCTTGCCCTCTTTGAGAAAATCTTTCCAACTGATTAGCTTTTTTACACCATTTGCAGGAGCGGTCTTGCCTTTAATCTTTTTCTTATATGTCATATTGGCGAGCAAGCCAAATGCGTTCTTAGGAAAATAGGTAGCGGTTTTGCACTTTACGAGAGTCAAATCCTCCATGCCGGCAAAAGCCTTTTCGCTGACATCAAAACAAAAAGCGAACTTGGCACCCACAAGCTCCTTTGCATACTTAACCTCACTTGCTACAGAAAGCGGGTGGAGCATAGATGCGATTGCGCCGATTTTGTTAATAGCATAAATAGCACATATGCACTGCGGCATATTCGGAGCACAAACTATTACTCTGTCGCCTTTCTTTACGCCGTTAGCAACAAGACCTGCTGCACAGAGCTGTACCATCTCATCAGCTTCTTGCCAGCTGATTGTATTATTATAATAATGAAAGCAAGGCTTTGTACCTCTGGCTTGGGCAGAGTCCTCAAATTTTTGGTACATAGTCTTTTCTACATCATATTTAGAAATGAATTTATCCATAGAACCTCTCCTAAAACATTTTATCGACATTTGTCTATTATCTTTGTGATGGCTATATTATAGCAGATTAAAAGCAAAAATACAAACGATTTTCCATTTGTTTATTTTCATTTTATAATTTAGTAAATTGTTGTTTAAAATCCTGCTGATATGTGGTATATTATTATAGACAAAAATAAGAGGACAAAATTATGGAATACAAAATAAAAAAAGACCCTATAAATGAAATTCCAAAGGTACAATTTGTATTTTGGATAATAGTCAGGATAAGTATGATTGTGTGCGCTGCTTATTCCTTTATTCACGGTGACAAGGTAATGGGCTTTGAGAGCGTAGCTTGTTTCATATTCAGTCACCTGTGGGATATGTTTCAGATTTTCGGCGGTGAAAGCTTTATTATTGAAGTACCTCCGCTTAGTCAAACACTGCTGAACATTATCATATTCATAGGTATAGTTTTCGGTTCATATCTGGAGCTGTTCGACAAAATATGGTGGTTCGACAACTTTATGCATATACTGTCCGGCTTTGTCTGTGCCTCGTTCGGTTATGATTTGGCAGTGATATTGCAAAGAAAAAAAGGCAAGTGTTCCATAATCCTGGCGGCAATGTTTGGGCTTATGTTCGCACTGTCTATCGCAGTGGGATGGGAGTTTTATGAGTTCCTTATGGACAGCCTCCATGGCACTAATCTGCAACTGTCAAAGGCAGGTCCGGAAACTGCAATGTTCGATATGTCAAAGTACCACAACGAATACGGATACTTAGGCCTCGTGGACACTATGACGGATATGATGATGAACGCCATAGGCGGAATAGTCGGTATGGTATTTATGATAATTCTGCGCAAGAGGAGCAAAAAATAATGTCAATAATAATTTGTCCCAAATGCAAGGAAGAAATGATTTTTGACGGGAACAGTCTAAAGTGCAAAAACAATCACTGCTATGACAGAGCAAAAGAGGGATACACTAATCTGCTGCTGACGTCTCGCAGCGGTGAAAAAATAGGCGACAGCAAGGAAAGTGCTGCCGCAAGACACAGATTTTTGGCAAAAGGATACTATAAATGTCTAAAAGACAAGATAGCCGAGTTGCTTAAAGGCAGTGTGCTGGACATCTGCTGCGGCGACGGCTACTATGACGACTACGACGGTGAGTTGTACGGCTTTGATATAAGCAAAGAAATGGTCAGACTGGCATCCAAGTCACAAAAAAAACATACATACTTCGTTGCAAATTTAGCAGATATACCGGTAAAGAGCAAATCTTTCGACACCTGCATACATCTCTTTGCACCGTTTAACGAAAAAGAATTTTGCAGAATTATGAAGGACAACGGTATATTATATTCTGTTATTCCCGGTGAAAACCATCTGTATGAAATGAAAGAAATACTCTACGACAGTCCATACAAAAATGATGAAAAAGCACCGGACAGTCTGCTGCTCAATCTCACCGACAGAATAAAAGTGTTGGAAACGGTGTCTATAGACGGTGACGACCTATACGAGCTGTTCTCAATGACTCCGTACTACTATCACACCTCTGACGAAAACAAAGCAAGGCTCAAAAAAGCAAAACACTGCGACCTGACTGTAGAATTTGTAATACTGAAATATACAAAAAAGCTGTAACCGTTTTACACGATTACAGCTTTAATTATTTTGTCCGAGTTCTAAGCAAAGAAGTCGTTTACATTAGCTACACTGTTGTATTTTCTGTTAGTGAGCACCTTTGCAGTATTTGAGTCATCTGTGGACTCAAGGGTTTTGTTACGGGAATCCAAAGCATACGAAGTTTTTTCTTTATCAAACTTAAGCACATTATTCTTTATTGAATAAGTGCCGCTTTGTCTCTTAACATTCCAACCGCTGTCGCCCTCCTTTTTAGAATAAGTAGTATAGACACAGCTTTTTCCGTCATTGTCAAACTTTATGGCAGTTATCTCCTGATTATTTTTGTCGGAAATCGGCTCAGTGAACCAATACCCATCGTAAATATATGTTTTGTCCTGCTTTTCGTCGGAAACGGCCTCATTTGCCAACTGTTCTTCCTTTTGCTCATCCTTGACACTGTGGTCAAACACATCGGAGGAAGCGTCCTTTTTAATATCTCCTGAAAAAGTAACAGGCACACGATAGTTGTATATTTTGCTGTCATTAAGGAATTGAAAATTCATGCTGAAGGTATAAGTATAATCTGTACCGCTCTTTATATTTAGGTCATCGGCATAAAAGAAAATCGTCCTAAATGAGTTATCCACATTCTTTGTGTACTCATACTTATCGGTTATAGGATCATCTTTTATCATGTGCTTAGAGGTGACATCGCCTTTGTACAAATTAACTCCGTGGATATATTTAATTTTAGAGGAGTCTGCAATCTTGACATACACAACCTTTTGATTTTCGTTAATAATACCTGTACCCCGGGTGAATGACAACTCAGGTTTGTCGGGAGTTTCATTAGGTTTAACCACAAAAAAGTACAGACCGGAGGTAATGAGTGCAATAGTCAGCAATACTGCAACTATCACTCTGAAAATATTTTTCCGCTTTTCCTTTTTGTTATCGGTTTCTTCCCCTTCGGTAATCACGCCGTCGGCTGTGAGCAATACATACCCCTCGCCGGCATCACAATGAGCGCCGCAGTAGGGACAAACGGTCGTGCCGTCGGGTATATCCCTCAGGCAATTAAGACATCTTCTCATATAACAACCCTTTCGTTAAGTCTCATTTTGTTCAACAGACCTAATATAACACCTTTTTGAAAAATTCTCAACTGTTTATGAAAAAAATAGTTGACAACAGAATTTGTTTGCAGTATTATAGATATGGTTAGCAAGGACTAACCGACAGGTTGTCGGCGCTGACTGTATTTTTTGAAAAAAGGTTAGCACAGGCTAACAAACGGAGGGAATAGTTATGATGCCTTTATCAGTTCTCGGCGGCGGTGAAGACGCTGTGGTAAAGAGAGTAGGCGGAAAGCCCGAAGTAAAAAAGCATCTCGAAAACTTAGGCTTTGTTGTCGGAACAGATGTTACGGTAATCACCGAACAAAACGGTAATATTATAGTAAAGGTTAAAGAAACGCGAGTTGCTATAAGCAAGGAAATGGCAAATAAAATATTTGTTTGATATATTGAACACAAAGGAGGATGACAAATGAACAGTTTGAAGCAAGTAAAAGTCGGACAGACAGTCACCGTTAAAAAAATTCATGGTGAAGGTGCACTAAGACGCAGAATCATGGATATGGGCATCACAAAAGGTGTCGAAATCTATGTAAGAAAAGTTGCTCCCTTAGGTGACCCTATCGAAGTAACAGTAAGAGGCTACGAGCTTTCAATCAGAAAGAACGACGCCGAGCTTATCGAAGTTGAATAATTTTTAGGCCGACAGGTTAGCGATATCTAACCTACGTTCCGGTCAAAAAAGTTAGCAATATCTAACTAAATTCAGTCAAAAAGTTAGCGGTATCTAACTAAATAACAAACAAAGAGATGAAAGGAAACAATAATCAATGAGTATTCGCATTGCATTAGCCGGAAACCCGAACTGCGGTAAAACCACATTGTTCAACGCACTGACGGGTTCTAACCAGTATGTAGGTAACTGGCCCGGTGTAACAGTAGAAAAGAAAGAAGGTAAGCTGAAAAAGCACAATGATGTAATCATCACTGACCTTCCGGGTATTTACTCACTCTCTCCATACACACTCGAGGAAGTGGTTGCCCGTAATTATCTTATCGACGAAAAGCCTGATGCCGTTCTCAACATCATCGACGGTACAAATTTGGAAAGAAACCTCTACCTCACCACACAGGTAGTTGAGCTCGGAATTCCGGTAGTAGTAGCTATCAATATGATGGATGTCGTAAAAAAGAGAGGCGACAAAATCAACACCGATGAACTCTCCAGACAATTAGGTTGTAAAGTAGTAGAGATTTCCGCACTTAAAGGAACGGGCATCACAGAAGCTGCAGAGGCTGCAATTCAAGCAGCAGCTGGCGCTCCAACAGTTCCACAGCATACTTTCAGTGGCGTAGTTGAACACGCTATCGCACACATCGAAGAAGCAGCAGTTCATGATATGCCGGCAGAACAACAAAGATGGTATGCAATCAAAATTTTTGAAAAAGATGACAAAGTGCTTGAAAAGCTCAATCTTTCTGCAGATGTTATGGCTCATATCGACACAGATATCAAAGCAGCAGAGGACGAACTGGACGACGATGCAGAGTCTATAATCACAAATGAGAGATATGTTTACATAGGTTCTATCATTAAATCAGCGTATAAGAAAGCGAGCAAAGAGAAACTTTCTACTTCTGATAAAATAGATAAAATCGTAACTAACAGAATCCTGGGACTTCCGATATTTGCGCTCGTAATGTGGGCAGTTTACTACATTTCAATGCAATGGATAGGCGATAAAGCAACAAGTTGGGTAAACGATGTACTGTTCGGTGAATGGGTACCAAATTTCTTAACAGCTCACTTAGAGCCGCATATTGCACCGTGGCTGTTCGGCCTTATCAATGACGGTATCGTAGCCGGCGTAGGTGCTGTACTCGGTTTCGTACCTCAGATGCTCGTATTGTTCCTGCTCCTTGCGTTCTTGGAGGGCTGCGGATATATGAGCCGTGTCGCTTTTGTAATGGACAGAATATTCCGTCATTTCGGACTCTCCGGTAAGTCATTCATTCCTATGCTCATCGGCACAGGCTGCGGTGTTCCCGGTGTAATGGCATCTCGTACAATCGAAAATGAGCGTGACCGTCGTATGACTATCATGACTACAACATTTATCCCCTGTGGTGCAAAGCTGCCTATCATCGGTCTTATCGCCGGTGCATGCTTCGGTAATGCAGCATGGGTATCCACATCGGCTTACTTTGTCGGTGTTGCGGCAATTATTATTTCGGGCATCATGCTCAAAAAGACAAAAATGTTCGCCGGCGACCCTGCTCCTTTCGTAATGGAGCTTCCGGCATACCATCTGCCTACAGTAGGTACTGTACTCCGTTCCACTTGGGAGCGTGGTTGGTCATTCATTAAAAAAGCCGGTACAATAATCACATTGGCTACAATCCTTATCTGGTTCCTTCAGGCATTCACATTCAAGGGCGGATTCCAAATGACAGACGATATGGATATATCCATTCTTGCTTATATCGGAAAAGCATTCGCTTGGTTGTTCATACCACTCGGATGGGGTGGCTGGAAACCTGCAGTAGCAGCAGTAACCGGTCTTATCGCAAAAGAGAATGTAGTAGGTACATTTGGTATTCTCTATCACTTTGCAGGTGAACTGGCTGAAAACGGCGACGAAATCTGGGTTAACTTTGCACAGGATTTAGGCAACCTCAGCGGCGGTCATGTAGCACTGGCAGGTTATTCTTATCTCGTATTCAATCTCTTGTGCGCTCCTTGCTTTGCTGCAATCGGTGCTATCAAGAGAGAAATGAACAATGCAAAGTGGACATGGTTCGCAATCGGCTATCAGTGCGGATTCGCATACATCGTTTCTCTTATGATTTACCAAATCGGTTGTGCATTTGCAGGCGATGTTCACATTGTTGGTCTTATTGCAGCAGTTGTTGTTTTGGCTGCTCTCCTCTACATGCTGTTCAGAAAGAACAAGTATGACGACAACAGGCTTGAAATCAAGGTAAAAACCTCTAAGAAATAAAGTACACACAAGAAGGTTATAATATGTTAGCATTTTTAAAAGCAAATATATATAACATCATCACTATTGCGGTACTCGCAGTAATAGTAGCGTTGATAATAAACAGCCTAATAAAGAAGAAAAAATCAGGCAAGGGAAGCTGCGGCGGAGACTGCAGCTCCTGTGGAGTCGGCTGCAGCCATTCCACGGCATCAAAATATGTCACCACGCTACTGGTGATAGACGGTATGTCCTGTGGAATGTGCGAGGCACACATAAACGATGTAGTTCGCAGAGAGTTCAAAGTAAAGAGTGTACACTCATCACACAAAAACAAAACCTGCGAAATTGTATCCACGGAACCACTTGACGAAGAAAAGTTGAAAAAGGTTATAGGCGATACAGGATATACAGTAAAAGCTATACATAGTACAGCTAATGCAAAATAAAACACTTACTTCAATATTCCAAATACTCCTTAAAAAAGTCCGCTTCGGCGGGCTTTTTTATTAGTCAAAAGGCTCATAGTCTCGTTGACATAAAACAGTCGATATGATAGAATGAATATGACTAAAAAACATTTACTCATTACGGAGGCAACATATGGATAACGCATCCAAAAGCGCAAAAGAAATTGAAAAGGAAAAGAGTCTAAAAAAAAGCAGAAGATATTGCAAGTTAGTACGCCATTTTGTACCGATTAAGAAAAATAAAATTGTTTTCTCACAATTCGGTGGAAAGGGCTATGGCTGTAATCCAAAAGCAATAGCAGATGAATTTTTAAAGCGTGACAGAGACTATGATTTGGTGTGGCTACTAAAGAAAAACACTGATATATCTAAATCCGGACTGCCTAAAGGAGTTAGGGGCGTAGTAGCTAACAACAACTCATTGAACTCTCTCTACGAACTGCTAACAGCCAAGGTATGGATAAACAATATTCACTTCAATGTCCTAATAGACAAGGGACTGAGCAAGCGCAAGGGCAATATATACCTCAACACATTTCACGGCGGTATCACGCTAAAAAATGAGGGCAAGGATAAAAACACATATAAAGAAAACGCAAAGCTCAGCAATAAGGAGCTTATGTACAGAAAGGATGCAGAATATGTAGACTACATAACCTCTGCATGTGATACCGAAAAGCATGTACTTGAGGAATTTTTCTATAATCACGGTGAAATAGTAAAACTCGGTGACGCCCGTACTGATGTGCTTATCAATGGTGCTCCCGAAGTAGAAAAAAAGGTGCGCAAAAAGTACAAGATTCCTGATGGAACAAAAATTATACTCTACGCTCCGACTTTCCGCTCGGATATGAAGCTCCACTGGTATGATTTGGACTACGATGAAATTATCAATTCTTTAGAAAAAGAATACGGCTGTCCGTGGGTTATGATTATCAGACTCCACCCAAGGCTTGCCTCTAAGGCAAAGAAGATAATACCGAAGTCACCTAAATTTATAAACGGCAGTAACTACCTTGATATGCAGGACCTATTAGTGGCATCGGATATGATGATTTCCGACTACTCATCCTGTGTAACAGACTTTATGCTGACAAGGAAACCTGCATTTCTATATGTCCCTGACATTGATGAATACATTAAAAGTCGTGGAATGTACTTCGATTTAGACGAACTGCCGTTCCCATATGCACGAACAACAGATACGCTCATGGAGGTTATGAGTTCATTTGATGAACCCTCCTACAAAGAAAAAGTAAACAGCTTTGTTAAACGAATCGGATATTTAGATGACGGTCAATCTGCCAAGCGCATAGTAGATTTCTTAGAAGAAAAAATGTGGAAAAAATAATAAAAATAAAACAACCTTGTGAGAAAATCAAATCTCGCAAGGTTGTTTTTGTTTAATGATTATACGCCTGAATATGCGTTGAATCCACCGTCTACAGGAATATTTACACCTGTAATAAATCCTGAATAAGCCTCGTCGCAGAGGAACAAAAGTGTTCCGTCAAGCTCCTCCGGCTCACCGAATCGGTCCATAGGAGTGGCAGCAAGAATCTTGCCAGTACGCTCTGTAGGAGTGCCGTCCTCATTCCAGAGGAGAGCCGCATTCTGCTTAGTGGAGAAGAAGCCCGGTGCAATGGCATTAACTCTGATGCCCATAGGAGCAAAGTGAACAGCCATCCACTCCGTAAAGTTCTTAACAGCAGCCTTAGCCGCAGAATAAGCAGGGATACGGGTAAGAGGACGAAATGCGTTCATAGAAGTAATCATAACTATGCAGGCATTATCTTTTTCTACCATATCACGGGCGAACACCTGAGTGGGAATAAGAGTGCCCAAAAAGTTAAGATTGAATACAAAAGAAATACCATTAGGGTCCAAGTCGAAGAAGGTCTTAACATTCTCATCCTTCTGAACCAAATCAATCTTTTCGAGAGTATCCTTAGTGGTAGTACCCTTTGGGTTATTTCCGCCGGCGCCATTGAGCAAAATGTCGCAGGTGCCGAGCTTTTCGGCAATAATGTCTCTCGCCTTTTTCATAGAATCTATTTCCAAAACATTACAAGCAACAGCGATAGCCTCACCGCCGTCTGCATTGATTTCGTCGGCACACTTTTGTGCAGCCGCTTCGTTAAGGTCAAGGACAGCAACCTTGCAGCCCTGCTTAGCAAGAGTCTTGGCAAACTGGCCGCAAAGAACTCCGCCGCCGCCTGTAACAACTGCAACTCTGCCCTTCAAATTTTCGTGAGTCATAAGTACATCTCCGTTTTTATTTTCTTGATTTTTCTACTGCTTCCCACAAGCCGTTAAGATAGCAAGCACCTAACGCTCTGTCATAAAGTCCGTATCCCGGACGGGCAACTTCGCCCCAAATCATTCTGCCGTGGTCAGGTCTGACATAGCCGTCAAAGCCAACCTCTTGCAGTGCTTTGACTATCTCATACATATCGAGAGAGCCTGCAGCGCTTTCGTGGGCGGTCTCATTGAACCAGTGGTCATTGATTTTTACATTACGCAGATGAGCAAAATAAATTCTGTCCCCTGCCGCTTTTATAATCTCTACCATATCATTATTTGGACTTGCACCGAGAGAGCCTGTGCAGAGAGTAAGACCGTTATACTTGCTGGGTACCATAGCAAGAAGCTTTTGGACAGCTTCCTTGTCGGTAATGATACGAGGCAGACCGAATATGCCCCAGGGCGGATCATCCGGATGTATAGCCATCTTAACATCACATTCTTCACAAGTGGGCATAATAGCCTCCAAGAAATACTTTAGGTTAGTCCAAAGGTCATCCGCAGTTACACCCTTATATTTCTCGAACAGTTCTTTAATTTCGCCCATACGCTCAGTTTCCCATCCGGGCATAGCGTAGCCGTTTGAGTTATTGTCAATCTCTCTGAACATATCCTCCGGAGATTTGCCCTCTACCTGCTTGCCATCGTAGCAAAGGCAGGTTGAGCCGTCGGGGAGAGGCATATACAAGTCTGTCCTTGTCCAATCAAAAACGGGCATAAAGTTATAGCATATTACCTTTACGCCAACCTTTGACAAATTGCGGATAGACTCTTTGTAATTCTCGATATACTTATCTCTGGTGGGCAAGCCGAGCTTTATATCCTCGTGGACATTTACGCTCTCGATACATTCCATAGTCAGTCCGGCAGCGGTAATCTCGTCATACATAGCCTGTACTCTGTCCATAGTCCAAGCCTCGCCGGCAGGCAAATCGTGGAGTGCGGGAACTACTCCCACAACGCCCGGTATCTGCTTGATTTGGTCAAGTGAAACGGTGTCCTTATCTTTGCCGAACCATCTAAATGTCATTTGCATCGTCTATTCCTCCTTTGTTTTTATTATCGTGTTCATTTTAGCACAGAATCCCAATGTAATCAACAGAAAATATAATAATATTAGTCACTTTTTGAGTACATATTCTTTTCCTATATTTTCTATACAAAGAAGTTCTACTGTGGCGACGGCACAATCGGACTTGATTTCTGCATTTACCTCCTGGGACAAAATTTCGCAGTCGGAATAATCCTTTTCCAACTTTCTGTTGATTTCATCTTTTACCAGCGTACTGAGCTCCTTGTCGGTCAGGTCAACAGTATCGAGAGAATAGGGACGAACCGTCTTTTTTATGACGCCTATAGGGAGCACCTTTTTATTGAGTTTTACATACTCCGAGTCGATTTTGTCGTCGCTGTACATACGGTAGCTTGAGCCGATATACAGAGGCAGCTTAATACCGAAAAAGCACAATGTGCGATATGTTTTTTCCTTGTCATAGCTTTTGACTGCTTGGGAACGGCTGACAGTGACGGTAAATTTCTCTTTAACCTGTGCCATAAAATCGCCTCGTGCATGGGCAAACAAATTTTTCTTTTGTTCCCCACTCTCACGGACACCGGACACAAGAATATCTCCTGCCACGACACTGTCGCCCACTTTTGCCACCTGCCAGCCGTCATAGACCTTTGTGCTGACAATTATTCCGTCTTTTTTTGCCTTTAGGTTTACTGCCTTATTTTGCTTGCGGACATCGGGAATAGGTACGGTTTCGTTCAGCTCAACTACGGCTGTGGCTCCGTCTCTGTTGATATGCACCCACGCACATTTGTCAAAGGAAGCCATCATAAGACTCTCTAACCTGTCAATGTCGACACTCCTCCAATATGTACCTACCGAAAAATCATTTTCCTTCAAAAACGCTGTTACCTGCGAACTGGAAATTTTTTCATTACCCGTTACCTCCACATTCCACACAAATCCGTTCAAAAAGCAAATAATACCAACAAAGCAAAACAGACCGAGGAACAGTCCCGTGCGTGCCTTATACTTAGCCAAAAAGAATATGGGGCCATGTCTCTCGGATACACTGACAATACCTCCGTGAGCAAGGGCTATGCGGTGCAAAAAGAAATAGCTCTTAGGTCGGCAACGAGCTGTTATGCCTTTTTTTGTTCGTCTTATGTCATAGATATTGAGCCCTTTTTCGTAGCATTCGTTTATAAACCCCTCGCAAAAGCCATCGCTGAAAGTGAACACAACATATCCCAGCAGCCACCTAAGCAGCCTAACCATTACTCTCAAACTCCACGGATGCAATCACACCTTTGACTATTGCACCACGATATGAAAAAGAATTTATGTACAAATCCTGTCCCACAAATGTGACGCAATACTTGCCCATATTTATTTTGATTCTGTCTTTAGTATATTCGCATATTCCCTTCAGTCCGTCTATGACGCACTCGCTGTCACCGATAAGTTCAATATGGGGAGATACAGAATAAGACGCTATGCTGTCGCTGCTCTTTGCTTTTGCCAAAGTAATCACCGATATAATATATGAAATCAAAAAGTTTCATATCCACCTTTTGTGCTTAAAGAGAAAAAACAGCCCTGCCGTAACCAATACAAAAGTGCCTATAACGCCCGGATATCCCCACCGACTGTAAAGTTCGGGCATATAACGAAAATTCATTCCGTACCATCCGGCAATAAAAGAAAGGGGTGAAAATATCACTGTGACCAATGTAAATATTTTCATAATACGGTTCTGCTTCAGCTCGAGCTCGGACTCATATGCCTCTCTGAGATGAACAACGCTGTCAGACAAAAGGGTTACTCTCTCCTTAAGTCTGCTTATGCGTGCTATGAGTGTATCGAGATATTTTTCGTCGCCCTCACCCCATATCTCGTCATCGTACATTATGTGGGCAATATCCTCTATGCTGTCATAATAATCACGCATATGGAGCAATCTCTTTTTTACTTTCAGCAGAGACATATTACAATCGTCGTCTGTATCCGATGAGTGAATTTTGTTCTCTATGCAGTCCACATAATCCTCTGTGCTCTCAAAAAAATCATTGTCACCGGATATTATACTGTCGAAAAGAGCAAAGCAAAATTTTCGAATACTCATATCCGACGGAGAATATCTGCCCACGGCACTCAAAAAATCATCTCTCAAAGAACAGTCGTTGTCCCGTATCTCGCATACTATAACAAGATTTTTCATCACAAAAAATCCCATACTGTCGCTGTCATTTTTGTCTCGGGCGGGGTTAATAATATTAAGTGTTCCGTAGACGCAGTCGTCCGCTACCTGCGCAAAGGTGCGACGGCTGTTATTCTTGCACATAAAGGTCCACTCATCAGGCAGGCACAGACAATCTTTTATGCTCTCTGCACTGTCGGAATTTATAAAACCTACAGTCAAAAAATTTTCGCTGATACTGTCAGCCTCTACCGTAACCAAATCATCACTGTACTCATAAAACATATTATATTGTGTGCAGATAACTAAATTTATTGCAAAAATCTCTGCGGAATGGTATTATAATTTCGAGGTGAAATAATATGATATTTTTTGTCATAATTCTTATCGCCATAATTTGTATCGGGATAGAGGTTGCACCGAAGGACAGTTTTTTTGATGACTACTGCTCAAGGAGGCAAACTGCCACGATAAATGGTATTTTTTCGCTGTTTATATTTCTCAGTCACGCATCGCAATACATTCATTTAGGCGGCGTACTCGACAATCCGTATATCGCATTGCGGCTATATATGGGACAGCTTGTAGTAGCGACCTTTTTGTTCTATTCGGGCTACGGAATAATGGAGAGCATAACGAAAAAAGGCACACCCTATGTAAAGCAAATACCAAAGCACAGATTATTTAAGGTATGGTATCACTATGCTATAGTTGTGGCACTGTTTTTGTTAGTCAATCTTATATTCCAAAGGCCGTACAAAGCCACGGCAATAATTTTTTCGCTGACGGCATACACCAGCGTAGGCAACAGTAACTGGTATATATTCATAACCTTTACAATGTACCTGATTATATTCGCCTCCTTTATGATGTTCAAAAAATCCAAAGGATTGGCATTAGGCTCTGTAGCTGTACTGACGCTTGCTGTAGCGCTGATAGAGTACAAAGCAAACTGCGGCGCAAGATTCTATGACACGGTATTCTGCTTTGTGGCAGGTATGGTATTCTCTGTAGCTAAACCAAAGCTCCAAAGCTTTGTTATGAAAAGTGATATGGTGTGGGCAATATCCTTTACCGTGTTGCTGGGCGCATTTATAGGAATCGGAACGATAAGGCATATATCGGATGTGTACTACAACATATTTGCTATTCTGATGGTACTGCTGATAGTTATGATAACAATGAAGGTGAGAGTGGGAAACAACATTCTCGACTTTTTCGGCAGTCACATATTCAGCTTTTTTATACTGCAGCGCATACCGATGATTATACTCAGTGAAACGGGTGTAAATCACACAAAATACACATTTGTTGTGCTGAGCTTTGCAATCACAATATGCCTGGCAACAGTCTTTGATAAATGTATGGCAAAGTTGGACGAAAAAGTGTATAAAAAAATCGGCTGACCCCTTGACAGCCGTAGTATCATATTATGTGAAAAAAACGAAAGAAAGGAAAAATATTATGAATAAAAAACTTGTACCTGTTACACTGCTCACCGGATATTTGGGAGCAGGAAAAACAACGTTGTTGAACCATGTGCTCGCTAATCAAGAGGGCTATAAGGTAGCAGTAATAGTAAACGACATCGGTGAGGTAAATATCGACGCATCACTGATAGCAAAGGGCGGAAATGTTACTCAACAGGACGAAAATCTCGTACCTCTTTCAAACGGCTGTATCTGCTGCACACTCAAGGTAGACTTGATGAAACAAATAATCTCACTGTGCCAAAGCGGACGCTTTGACTACATTCTTATCGAGGCAAGCGGAATATGTGAGCCGGGTCCAATCGCAGGCTCAATCTGTATGCTGGACGGCACAGACCCGAGAGCACAAATGCCGGCAGTCTGCTATCTGGACAATGTAGTAACAGTAGTAGACGCACTGCGTATGGTGGACGAATTTGTGGCAGGAGAATCTCTCATTGACCACGAACTCGACGAGGATGATATCGAAAATCTGTTGGTAGAACAAATTGAATACTGCACAACTATCATACTGAACAAAATCGATCAGGTATCAGACGAGGACAAAGAAAAGATACTGAAGGTAATCAAAACTCTCCAACCGGAAGCAAAAATAATCGAAGCAAGTTACGGCGATGTGCCTGTATCCGAAATACTCGATACTCACAATTTTGACTACGACAAAATTCTCAACTCTCCCGGCTGGGTAAAGGCTATGGAAGGCGAAGAAGAAAACGAGGACGAAGGCGAAAGCGAAGAATATGGCATAAGCACCTTTGTCTACGAATCACTGCCTCCTCTTGACAAGCAGAAGTTTGAAAACTTTGTATTCGCTCACTATCCAAAGAGTGTAATCAGAGCTAAAGGTCTGTTTTGGATTACCGAGGCTCCGGACACAGCATATATTTTTGAGCAAAGCGGAAAACAAAAGACCGCTACTGATGACGGAAAATGGATAGCAGCCTTTCCGGAAGCACAGCGCAGACAAATCCTCGCTATGAATCCTGACATTGCTGCCTCTTGGGACGAGCAATACGGTGACAGAACAAACAAAATAGTTTTCATCGGTCACAATATGGACAAAGAAGAAATCACAAAGGCTCTGGATGCCTGCAAAGCATAAGCAAAACAGCCAAAAAGTCACGAACAAAAAGTTCGTGACTTTTTCTGATATATGTACACAAACGAAGAAAGACCGAGCATAACACTCGGTCTTTCCCCTCTCTGTCTATAACAAACTATAGGAGGACAGGTTACTTGAAACGGTTGCGGCTCCGTTTCAAGCGTGACTATATTATAGCAGATATAAACAATTTGTCAAGGGTTAAGTTGAAAGATTTTTGGCAATTTCTACAACGAATAGCAAATGGTGTATATTTTTGTCGAACAAAATCGAGTAAAAAAATTTTTTTGGACTTTTTCCCCATCGGGTATTGACAAAGAACATTTGTTCTACTAAGATAAAAAGCAGATTGACCCACCACTCATGTCAGTCGATACAAAAAGAAAGAAGGAGCAGCAGATGACAATTAACGAATTGGCGAATGAATACACTCAGCAGTACAATGTTCTGTGTGCAAAAATGGATGCGCTGAAACCGCTTCTGTGCGTCTATACCGGCAAAGAACTGTATCTACTGAGAAAACGAATACGAATATATTACGATATGGCTTGTGAATGCAAAAGAACAGCATCACTGCTCAACGGGTATTATGATGAGGAGGTTTGTTATGGTTGATTTTGTGAGCAATTATTACTACAACATAGGAGATAAATACTCCGACGAGGACAAAAGCCGAGCAAAACAAAAGGCTGTAGGCACCGTACTGCCTCTCATAATGGAAAACGAGCTGACGAAAAAGCAGAGCGTATGTCTGAGATACAAGTATATAAACGGCAAAACCCAAAAGGAGATAGCAAATCTGATGAAGTTGTCACAACCCACTGTATCACGCCACATAAATGCCGCAAAGGAGATTTTGAACAACAGCCTAAAATACTGCTATATAGCTCTCGAAAAAGGCATAGACGAATACGAAAAGGAACAACAGCATATATAATCAGACCAAGGATAAGGCAATCCGAGGGCAAAGCCACCTTATCCATACAGCCTGTAGTTTTCATCACTACATAGTATGAAAAAAACGGAAAATAGTACGGAGCGACCGAGTCATTCGTACTATTTTTTATTGTAATAAACATTATATTGTGGTATAATATTTTGGATTAAAAAAAGAGGTGATGTTATGAGAGAATATAACGGAAAGATAACAGGAGAAGCACTCACTATAGTAAGTGCAACTAACACAGCAACCGCCGCAGGCAGCGGCTCACTGCAGGTATTCGGCACACCGTTTATGATTGCGCTTATGGAGGAGGCGACCTGCAATGCCGTATCCGATTTGTTAGAGGACAATGAAACTACTGTCGGCACAGCAATAAATGTCACTCATGACAAAGCCAGCGGAATCGGCACGGTTATCCATGCAAACGCTACTCTCACAGACATCGACAGACGCAAACTTACCTTTGAAGTCGTAGCAAAAGAAGAGGACGGTGCCGTAATAGGAAAAGGTACTATTCAACGCTTTTTGGTAGACAGCAAAAGGTTTATGAAAAAGGTAGAAGCAAAATGATTTATAACGCAGTAATTTTTGACTTTGACGGTACCGTGTGTGATACCGGCGAGGGAATAAAAAAGAGTGCACAATACGCATTGGAGTCCTATGGAATAGAATGTCCCGACTGGAAAGAGCTTGACTTTTTTATCGGTCCTCCCCTGCTGGTAACATTCCAAGAAAGGTTCGGTCAAAGTGCTGCCAACGCCGAAAAGCTGGTCCAAAAATATCGTGAAAGGTACACTAACATAGGAGTCTACGAAAGCGAGCCGTACGATGGAATAAAGGATTTGCTGAAAAGGCTTAAAAGCTATGGAATTAAGATAGGCATTGCCTCATCAAAGCCTAAAAAATATGTTGTGGAACTATTAGACAAATTCAATCTGACAAAATATTTTGACAGCATATGTGCAGTCAGCTTTAATGCCGACTGCGAATCTAAGGCAAGCATAATACACAGATGTATAACCGAGATGGATGTTACTGCTGACAAAGCACTTATGGTAGGTGACCGCTCTTACGACATTGACGGTGCAAGAGAAAACCATATTGACGGAGTAGGCGTGCTGTGGGGCTACGGAAACAAATTTGAGTTCATAGACTGCAAAGCAAAATACATCGCAAAGACTCCTGATGATGTGGAGGCTGTTGCAATAGGTATGTACGAAAGATGCGACAGCAGTCAGAAAATATTCGACGGTCACATAGTCAAAATGCACCTAGACAATATTCTGCTCTGCGATGACACAAAGGCACAAAGAGAATGTGTGGACCACCCGGGTGGAGTTGGTGTTATTGCAGTTACCGACGAGGACGAAGTTATCATGGTCCGTCAGTTCCGCTATCCATACAAGGAGCTGATTTATGAAATCCCTGCCGGAAAATTGGACGGCAAAGAGAATCCGTTGGACGCCGGCAAGCGTGAGTTCAAAGAAGAATGCGGCGGAGAGGCTGAGGAATACATCTCATTAGGTGAAGTATATCCTACGCCGGGATACACTAACGAGGTAATACATCTCTATTGGGCAAAGGGGCTGACCTTTGGTGAACAGCATTTGGACGAAGGCGAGCTTCTGACTGTCACAAAAATGAAATTCGACACATTGTACAAAAAGGTTATGAACGGCGAAATTAAGGACGCTAAAACTGTTATCGCCGCACTAAAGCTAAAGGAATTGAGAAATAGAGAATAATGGTATATTTGGACAACAGTGCCACAACAAAGCCCGAAAAGGCAGTGGCAGACAAAGTGTACAAAATGCTGACGGAGTGCTACGGCAACCCCTCCAGCTTTCACAAGGCAGGATTAGACGCAAATGCAGAAATCAGAAAAGCAAGGCAGCACATAGCAAAGGCTTTGTCCTGCGATGCAGATGAGATATTCTTCACCTCAGGCGGAACAGAGGCAAACAACCTTGCCGTGTTCGGTACTGCCGCCGCAAACAAGCGAAAGGGCAACCGCATAGTGACCACAGCCATAGAGCACGAAAGTATTATGGAATCGGTTGCAGAGCTTGAAAAGCAAGGATTTGAGGTGATTCGCCTTATGCCCGACAAGTACGGTAATATCACCAAGGAGCAAATCTTTGAGGCTGTCAACAGCGACACGATACTCGTGAGTATGATGTACATAAACAACGAGGTAGGTTCTGTACTGCCTGTAGAGGCGATAAAAAAAGCTGTAGCGAGAGCAAAAGCACCGGCACTGATACACATAGATTGTGTCCAAGCATTCGGCAAGGTAGAAATCAAGCCGCAAAAGCTGGGAGCAGATTTGGTTACGGTCACCGCACACAAAATCCACGGTCCTAAAGGTGTAGGTGCACTATACATAAAAAAGGGCACACGCATAATCCCGAGAGTGTACGGCGGAGAGCAGGAGAAAAAAATTCGTCCCGGCACAGAAGCGGCACCTCTCATAGCCGGATTTGGCGTTGCGGCAGATATGATACCCAACCTAAAGGAGCAAACAGCAAGGGCTCAGGAGCTTTGTGACTATGCAAAGGAGCAGTTGTCGCAAATACCACAACTAAAAATAAACAGCGGCGAGAACGCAAGCCCGTACATACTGAACATATATGTTCCTGTATTTATGACGAGTCAAACAGTAGTACAGCATCTGTCGAGCAAATACGAAATCTGTATCAGCAACGGATCTGCCTGTGCAAAGGGCAAAAAGAGTCATGTGCTCACTGCTATGAAGCTGCCGGACAATGTGACCGAACGGTCTGTGAGAATCAGCTTTTCTCGTCACAACACAAAAGAAGATATAGACGCATTAGTCAATGCGCTGAAAGAAACAACAAGAGATTATCCAATCAGATAGGAAAAAGTTATGCAGGAAATTGTACTGATAAAAAACGGAGAATTAGTGCTCAAGGGACTTAATCGCAGTTCCTTTGAGGACGTACTGATAAAAAATATGCGAAAGGCGCTGAAGCCTTTGGGCGAATTCACCTTTACCAAGAGTCAGAGCACTATTATGGTTGAGCCGGTAGATAAAGAAACCGACCTTGACGACGCAGTGGATAAACTAAAAAAAGTGTTCGGAATAGCTGCTCTGTCCCGTGCGGCAATAGCAGAAAAAAGTATGGACTCAATAAGAGAAACCACTCTCGAATACTTAGAGGAGGAGCTCGAGGAGGCTTCTACATTTAAAGTAGAGGCGAAACGCAGTGACAAAAAGTTCCCGATGAAATCTCCCGAAATATGCAGAGAACTGGGTGGAGACATTTTGTCAAAGTTCAATCATCTCAAGGTGGATGTACACAATCCCGACATAGTGGTTACTGTAGAAATCAGAGACAACTACGCATTCATAAGAGGAAACAACATAAAGGGTGCGGGCGGTATGCCTGTAGGAACAAGCGGTCGTGCGGCAACGCTGATAAGCGGCGGCATCGACTCCCCTGTTGCATCATATATGATGGCTAAGAGGGGCATTGAGCTGGTAGCAGTACACTTTGCGTCTCCGCCATACACCACTGAGCTGGCAGAACAAAAGGTAATGGATTTGCTGAAAAAAGTAGCGGCATATTCGGGCCATATCACAACATATGTAGTACCGTTTACCGAGATACAAGAGCAAATTAGGGACAAATGCCCTGAGGTATATTTCACCATAATTATGAGAAGATATATGATGAGGATTGCAGAAAAGCTCGCTAAACTGCAAAACTGTAGTGCACTCATCACAGGTGAAAGTGTAGGTCAGGTCGCAAGCCAAACCATATATGCTTTGGGCTGTACTGATGCAGTGACAACCATACCTGTATTCAGACCGTGTATCGGAATGGACAAGGACGAAATCGTGCGTATTTCACGAAAAATAGACACCTTCGAGACCTCCATTCAGCCATACGAGGACTGCTGTACCGTGTTCACACCAAAGCACCCAAAAACAAGACCAAAACTCAACGAAATAGAAGAAGCAGAGGCTGTAATGAACAGCGAGGAGCTGATACAGCACGCTGTAGATAATGTAAGAAAAACTGTAATCTATGGATAAGAACGAACTTGACGAAATTCTGGCTTCTATAAAAAACAGAGGTCAGAGCGTAAATGAAATAATAAATGCTTTGCCGGATCCGGAACCGCTTGAGCCTCCAAAGCCAAAAGTAACTTCCCCCGCTGCAGTACCTACAGTAAAAGCCGATGCAGAAAAGTCTGAGCCGATACAACCGGTTGTACCTAAAACTGAGGCTGTTGAAAAACAAAAATCTGCGCCGATCCCAAAGAGCGAGGAGACAGAGAGCGTACATTTTCATCTCCAAATTGAGAACGAAAAACCTATGCCCGCCCCGCCGATACAAAAGGCAAAAAAAGCATCAAAGCCTCCTAAACCGGAAAAGCCGAAAAAAGAAAAAAAAGCAAATCCTGAAAAACCGCATAAAGAAAAGACAGCAAAGCCAAAAATCGAAAAACCGCCTAAGGTAAAAAAAGAAAAGGTCTCTAAGCCTAAAACCGAAAAGATACCTAAACCTAAAAAAGAAAAGGTGGCAAAACCGACAAAGGAAAGAGTCTCAAAGCCCAAAAAAGAAAAAGCACCAAAACCTAAAAAGGAAAAGGTGCAAAAGCAAAAAAAGGAAAGGGCTAAAAAGGCGGTTAAGCAAAAGGTCAAAAGGACAGCAAAACAGCAACTGAAGATTGTGCTCATAATAATAGGTGCGATAATTCTTGCAGCAGCCGCTGTAATCGGTGCAATCAAATACAGCCAAACAGCATATTTGCGCCCATACGAAAAGAAGTATGGTATCGAATATCCAAAAGGCATACTTGAGCAGTTCTGCGACAGATACGGAAAAGACCAAACAACTGTCGGCACAATATACTCTCCCGACCTAAAAAAAGGTGAGTACATCGTCAGCAAAGCACAAGCAAAATGCGGCATAATCGAAAGCGGAACAAGCATAACTAAAGAGCAACAGTTCAAGTCAATCAAGCTGACCGACAATATGAAACAGCTCGAGGAACTGTATAATAATGCCGAAGGCTATATCTTAGGCAGTCAAACTATTGAGTTTACCTCTCTCTACAAAAGAGAGACCTACCAGATTGTAGGAGCATACTACAACAACACAAACCCAAAGGATGACAACGGATATGTATTTCGCTATAACTTAAGCGGTGACTTAACTCAGGGCAGTTTCGCCCAATACAGAGACAGAGTAATGGCTAAAGCATTGTACAAAAGCGGAGATAATATCGGATATAAAAACAACTACCTTACTCTGAGTATCGACAGCACCGTGCATCCCGGATGGGTTTTCGTTATGCTGTGCAAAAAAGCAGAAGAGCCTGTCACAAAGTATGACAAGGCAACAGTGAACGAAAAACCATTTTATCCGCAATCATACTATGATGAACAAAACACGGACAATCCGTACAAGTTCACCGCTAAATGGTACCCGACACTCTACACGGACGAAAAGCACGAAAAAACAACAGTGCTGACTACTGCCGAAGACACTATGGCAACAACTGCAAAAAAGCGCAAAAAAGAAAAAGCGTCCACAACAGTTAAAAATTCTAAAAAGACAAAAGTATCGGCAACTGCCGCAAATCAACAAAAAAAGGACTGAGCGATGCTCGGTCCTTTTTTATACAATTATCAATGACGGGTATCGTCTGTAAATTGCTCACACCAACGAGCCTGAAAAGACGGTTCCTCTCCTCCGGCATACAGGTGGCCCAAATCGCCGTACTGAATACATGTGAAAATAGCCCTTCCCTTTTCTCTCTCTTGAGTTGCGAGACGGGTGACGGATGTTGGCAAAGCCACAAAATTATGCCACATTACCATAGGAGAAATGCTAAAAATTCTCGACAAAATAACAGACTCAACCCCAAAGTGACAAAATAGAACAATCTTCTTTCCGTTAGGCTCAACAGCGTCATAGATTCTGCCGTTTTTAACATAGCCATGCTCTGCCAAAAGTTCATCTACGCCGTCGCAGACCTCACGATAGTGGCGCTCCACATCGCCGTTTTTCATCAAATCAACACTCAGCCACTTTTCGCTGTCGTAATAATCGTCAATACGAGTCCAATAATCAGGCTTTCTGTCCCAACAATTAGTGCGCTCGGGATCATTGACTGTACCCGAAAACTCTCGGAGCCACTTTTTTGTTTGTGCAGTCATACCGAGCTTAGCCAAAGTGTAGGAGGCGGTTTTTTGTGCTCTGCCCATAGGGGAGCAATATGCAGCATCAAAATCCTGCTTAGCCAATCTGTCTGCAAGAAGTTCTGCCTCTCTAACGCCTTTTTCTGTTATGCTGTCATGTTCGTAATCGGGGTCTGCATGACGAACTATCCAAATCTCCAATTCAGTTTACTCCTCTGTGGGTGCAGTAGGATATGTCAAGTCATCTCTTGTCCAATCCTTAATTACCTCAAGAAATTGCTTAGCTTCTTCCTTAGCCTGAAGCAGATTATGCTCTTTATAATTTCCGCACTCCTTTGGTGCTGCACCGGGAATAGTGCCCCAAAAGTCTGCAATGTACTGAAATGCGTCCTTAATCAGCTGAATTGAATAATTGTCGCTGAGGCTGCGTGTAAGAAAATAAAAGCCTGTCCTGCAACCCATAGGACCGAAATAAATGATGTTATCTCCAAACTCTGTATTTCTTACATAAGTAGCAAAAAGATGCTCGATAGTATGCAGAGCCGAATTGGTGAGCACAGGCTCTCTGTTAGGCTCTTTCATTCTGATGTCATAGGTAGTAATGTCGTCGTCTATACGGCTGATATAAATACCTCTCTCAAGTATTTCGTGGTCAATTTGAAAACTCGGTATCAATTTCATAATTCTATGCCTCTATTCCTGTTAAAAATGAAATGTTGTGTGTAACTTCCCTGCCGTTTGTACGCCCCCTCAGCATATCACGAAAGCCCAAAATCAAATTTTCGGCATCCGCTATGGAGATGTTGAACAAATCGAGAAAGCTCTCATTCCGTTCTCTGTCCGGCTCATAAGGAGAGTACCAGGGACCGTTATTTATATTACCATATTTTTTTGATTTTTCCAAGTCTTTTGGGCGTATAGCCGAGGAAAATTTGTAATGCTTAATTATAGGTGCAAAAACCGTTTCTGTCGCCCTACACAAATTGCGGAGTGCACCGCTCTTGTCTTTTATAATTCGCTGAAATTTTTTAGTCGCTTTGATTGCGGAGGCTACCTCCTCCTCGGTCATAGCGTATTGGGTAACTCTCGGAATAACGAATGACAAAAGGTGAGATACTTCTTCTATAACCTCATAATCCGAAGTGATTGTGGTTGAGCCGTCGAAACCGGCAGGATTTTTATATCCGGCTTTTTCGTACAAAAAGCGAGTATCCATTGCCATCTCTACACAATTATGTGCAGAGCTCCTATGGAGCTTATGATTGCGTGCCAAAATTCGTTCCTGATACGAATAAACATAAGGGTGGCAATTTCTGTCTAAAGCATAATGCAAAATAAAACCGTAGATATATGATTTTGCCACATCTATATTAGGCGAAAAAGTACAGTAATCTCTAAAGGCCTCAAATATTTCTGCCGGCTTAGCCCTGTGCATTGCAAAGCCTACCTTAGACATAATCACGCCGTGAGTAGGAAGCGAAAACACACTGCCAAAGAAAAATATATCGGGACCCTGCGTACCTATAGCCGCCGCAGAGGAATTAAACCTAAAATCAGAATTTTCTCTGATAAAAGGCAACATCTCTTTCATAAACAAATAGTGGGTAGCAAACGCAGGCATAAAGTCACCTTGCCTTTCGTAAAAAGTATAAATCAATCTGCAATTAGTGAGGAAAAATCAAGTGGAAATTCTGCCGTAAGGTACATTTTTTTCTCACTGATGGGGTGAACGAACTCGATATTGCCGCAATGGAGCGCCTGTCTGCCTATTAGGTCGGTATCTCCGCCGTACATACTGTCACCCAAAAGAGGATGCCCTATGTGAGCCATGTGTACCCTGATTTGATGAGTTCTGCCGGTAATCAAATTAAGTCTGAGCAGCGTCCTGTCAGACAACACCTTAACAGGCTCATAATGGGTTTCGGCATAATCGCCGTCTGCAGAAACACAGCGTTTTATTATGCTGTCTCCACAACGAGCAATAGGAGCGACAACCTGCCCCGACTCCGTAATTTGTCCGTGAACGACAGCGTAGTAATCTTTTTTTATCTTTCCTGCCGTTTTGGAGGCCGCAAGCTCATGCTTAGCCACAAGCACAAGGCCGCTGGTATCTCTGTCAAGGCGAAAAACAGCCCTGAATGCAGTATCGTAATCCAAATGGTATGCCACAAAATTAGACAATGTATCTCCACGGTGATTTCTGCTCTCGTGAACAGGAACAAGAGGCGGTTTGTTGAGCACAATCAAATCCTCGTCCTCATACACTATAGGAATATCCATCGCTGTTTTGGAGGGCATACTGCCCTTGTTCTCTATTCGGATACACAGTTCATCGCCTGCCGAAACCGTATCTATGGCACGGGCAAAGGAGCCGTTTTTTGTTATTCCGTTTTTTGTCTGCTTCAGTCGGGTGAGTAGCGATGACGACACGCCAAACTGCCTGAGTATGTCCCTAATCTGTCTGCCATCATCCTCTTTTGATATATCTAAAGGAATAATTCTCATAACAAATACCGCAGAAGTGCCTTGCAAATATATTATCTGCAAGGCACCTAATCAATATTATTTTGTGTAAGAAACGATAATACCGCCGTCACTTGCATAGACTGAATTCAGTCCGCTTGCCTTTACTATCTCTACAGTTCCGAATTGAACAAGTGCGCCTATCTTATCTGCAACAAACTGTGCCCTGTCGGCACAACAAACATGGGAGATAATAAGTTTTTTGTCACTGAGGTCAACACCGTTAACATTTTCGGCAATAATGGATGCCATCTTAGCAATAGCTCTGTTTGTGGCTATCTCCTGTCCTGCCATCTTTATATTACCCTCTGTGGTACGCTCAAAAACCAATTTGAGTCTAAGCTTTTTGAGCACTGTAGCGGCGAGAGCAAAAAGTCTGCCGTTACTCTTGAGCACATCCAGAGACTCAAGACAAAAATAGAGTGCTGTGTGATTGATTATATAATCCTCAATCTCTTTTACTACAGTATCAAAATCCGCACCTTGAGATGCAAGGCGATTTATTTCTTCTGCCACAAGGCTCTCAATACCGGAGGTTGCAAGAGAATTAAAAACATGAATATTTTTCTTTTTGCCCTCATTTTCTTCTTCAAAAAGAGTTTTTCCCTGTAATGCACTGTTGTACGTGCCTGACAGCTTGTCTGTAACAGTGATAACATACACATCTTCTTCGGCACAATCAAAAGCCTTTGCCCATGCGTCAGGAGCGGGACAAGCAGTTTTTGCTACAGTGTCCGATGCTTTCATTCTGCCGATAAAATCATCCTGGTCAAAATTATTATCATCCGGGATAGTGTAGTCGCCCACCGATAATGTCAGCGGAACAAATGTAATGTTATCCATATCTTTTATATACTGCGTTTTGTCGCAGCAGCTGTCTGCAATTATTCTGTAACTCATAATTTTCGTCCTTCAGGTAGTAATATATATATGTGATTATAAACAAAAACAGCCTATCAGTCAATAAAAAACGCCAAATATTAACATTTGTATAAATTTACAATCCGAGTCTTTTCAGCTTAGCTAATATCGAAACAAAGAGGTTCCATATTATTTGGAACGCCAAAAGGCTGATAGTTGTAATTTGGCTAAATCCGTTTACGCAAGACAAAAACGCAATCATTCCTACGCCTAATGCGCCGCCGAATGCCAACAAAAACGCAATCATATTTTTAGATGAAACGGCAACCTCCGCTCCGTGCATAGCAGAAACAAAGCCTTTTGCCGTTCCGTCGTGAACCACATAGGCAGGCGACTTTTCCACCTGTAAATTAGAATATTTGTCAAATACTCGTGCTGACGAATGATTCATAACTCTGATGAAGCCCATAGGCAAGTCGAAAAGTTTTGACAACGCTTCCTCGTTAATATACGGGTCACAGCTCTTAATGATAAGAGTAATTCCGCTTTTTTCCAACTTTTTAAGCTCTCGCTTAAGGTCTGGGTCGGCACTGTATGACACCACAAACATAGCGATAATTCTGCCGTTCACAGCGAGATAAAGTGCCTTTCTGCCTTTGACTGTATATTTTTTCTCAAAGCTCTCCTTGGGCACATTGACACCGTGATGAATAAGCAAATCTCTGTTACCAACCAGCACTTTGCGCTTATATATCCAAGCGGACGTGCCCATCTTATCCTCATATGTCACGCCCTCAACACGAGGCAATATAGACTGCTTGCCTATTATTACATCGTCAAAAACATGAGCCAACGGACTGCCTGTCTGTATCATAACGGCTGCCGCCTGAATAATGGCGTCATCAACTTTTGCACCGTTAAAGGTTTTTATACCTAAAAGGTCACAACTTCTCTTTCCAAAAAGGTCTGCGCCGGACATAACCATTGCGTTTGCGTCCTCTGCCATCATTGCGCCCTCAAAACCGCAGACACGGGAGCCGTATTTGTCCAGCCCTGCCGAAATATCAGTCAAAAGGTCATTAGTCAAAAACAAAGCACCTAAAGGAAGACTAACGCCAAAAGCACAAATTCCGCTGTTTATTCCGCTGTCAAAACTATCCAAAAATCCAACGACAAGCATAAGAATAACGCCTGCCAACAAGCCTACCATACCTATAATTGTGCCTATCTTATCAGCCGGCTCACTCTTGCACGAAATCTCCAAAAAGTTAGTGGCAAAATCTGTTTTTACACTTGTTTTTATTATCGGGTTTTCGTCAACAATGCCTCTGCCTATTATATTTGCATCCACATTGTTGGCAATATTTTCGACGGTATATTTTTCTTCAGAAAGAGTTATAAACTCAAAATTGTCCATTATCCTAACAAGCATCTTCCGCTTGCCGAGTTGGGACATAAACAGTGCAAAAGCGGCAATGGGAGTCATCAGCACACCGTTGTCTATCCACAAACTCTCGTTCACCATACAGGCTATAGTATGCACCAAAACGGCAATACAAAATACCGTAACCGAAAAATCGAATGAAAAACCTTTTTTCAAATTAAGTCCACGGACAATAACATTAAAATCGGCTATCAAAACTGCAACAAACAGTACCAAAGACACAACGAAATACACTGTGTGGTCAGTCAAAAATGTAGAAAAAAACTGTGAGTCTTTGAACGTAGCCATAAGCAGCATGGGTATTCCCAAAACGGCGGTAGCAATCAACCTGCGCTGTGCCAATGCTTTTTTTGAATTAAGAGTTTTCAGAAAAGCGGTGTTCTGCTCCTCATTCTCATACTCGTCATCTATGGCAGTATCTCCGCCTAACTCCTTATCGGTCTCATCCGGACCGAAAAGTCTGAATTTGCCCACTTTCTCCTGCCGTCTCTGTTCGAGCATCTGCTCTGCAACATCTTCGTCAATCTTTTGGACAGTATCCATTGTATCCTCAAAACCCTCAAAGCTCATTTGGATACCAACCACTTCATCGGGAAACTCTACATCGTAGCCGTCATATATGTGCTCCTTAGATACGATAGTGGGGATACTCTCCAGGTCGGAGCGTTCGTCCTTTTCGGTATTGGTGCTGAAAATAACGGGACGGGTTCTTTCGTTCAATACAGATTCTTTGCCAAATTGCTTAACAGGTTGGGTTTTGTCCGAAACAGAATAACGATTGTTGTCCAAATCAACCTGAATGGTTTTGTCCGACACATTGTCGGCTATTTTTATATCATCATCATTTTTTGGCTTATGAAAAGACAGCTTTACCGTTTGCGTTTTTTCGATAATATTCTTAGAAGACTTGGGAACATATTCCTTTACATCTTCTTCCTCTTTTATTCTTTCGCTGACGCTCTGCTTTACGACATTGTCATCGACACGGACTTTCTCTTTTGGTGCGGAGACTTTTATATTAAGATTTCTTTCTGCTTCTTCAAGCTGGCGTTCCGCCTCTGCCTTAATTTCTTCGGCACGCTTTAGAATTTCTTCAATAGACATATCTTTCATACTATCACCGAACGCTAACCGAGTCTTTGACGGGCAATCTCATACATAATTATACCTGCTGCCACAGAAGCATTGAGCGAATTAACCTTGCCTAACATAGGAAGGCTGACAGTCACATCACACTTTTCTTTGATAAGTCTGCCGACACCGTTACCCTCACTGCCGACAACCAATGCGACACCGCCCGAAAAATCGGTTTTGTCCCATCTCTGTCCGTCCATATCTGCGGCATAAACCCATATGTTTTTCTTTTTCAATTCGTCTATAGTGGATGCCAAATTTGTGACTCTCACAACAGGCATATATTCCAATGCACCGCAGGAAGTCTTAGACACGATATAGTTCAGTCCTACATTGCGTCTCTTAGGTATAATAATACCGTGAGCGCCGCATGCCTCGGCAGTACGGATAATTGCACCGAGGTTGTGGCTGTCCTCTATTTCATCACAAATGATAAGAAACGGAGCCTCACCCTTTTTTTCAGCCGACTGCAAAATTTCGTCCACAGTGGAATATTCGTGAGCCGGAACATTTGCCACTACTCCCTGATGATTTCCGCCGGGAGCCAAAAAGTCCAGCTTTTTTCTGTCAACATTTTTTACTACTATCTTTTTATCCTTGCACAGAGCCAAAATACGAGTAATCGAGCCCTCTCGCTCACCCTTTGCTACTAATACATTCTCGACCTCTCTATCACTTTTGAGCAGTTCAAGAACTGCATTTCTTCCGATAATCAAAGAATCATTGTTTTTTGTATTCTCGTTCTTCAAATCAAATACCTGCCTTTTTACAATTACATCTAAATTATAACATTTTACATACCGATATACAACCTCAAATTATGCCGTCTGTTATTGAACAATAACGGCATTTGTGATAATATGTAGAAAAGGAGAAATCATATGAGCATCAAGAAGTGGTACAAAAATAAAGACAAATTCCTATTTTGGACTGTAGCAATAGGTTTAGTGCTGAGAGTTATATTCTTTATATCCAATTTGATAATCGGCGGTGTGCATATCGACGAATCAATGCTGTTTGCTAATGCACTGTCGATAGCAAAGAATGGCACCGACCTGTTAGGCAACAAAATGCCTGCATATTTTGGCACCTGGCTCATAGGCGGTCAGTCACCGTTAGGTACATATTTGTCTGCATTTGCCGCAAAAATATTGGGCAACAGTCTTTTCGCATTGAGGCTGCCGGCTCTGATAATCGGCTGTGCGGGTGTGGTATGTTCCGCAAAGCTCGGTAATTTGTTATTCTGCAAAAAGGAGTACAAATATGCTTTTGCCGGATTAGCTGCAGTATCACCGTGGATGATTTTCAGCTCTTGCTTCGTTTTGGATTGTAACTATATGGGCTACAATCTCATATTCGGAATATTGATGCTGCTGAAAGGGCAAAAACAAAACAAGAACATATATTATGTGCTCTCTATGTTCTTCTTTTCGCTCTGCTTTTATTCCTATATAGCGTCGGTACTGGTGGTACCGATATTTTTGGCTGTAACATATTTGTTGCTGCTGACTAAGAAAAAAATAAAAATCGGCAGCTGTGCAGTCAGCGTTATGTCGCTGTTGGTATTTTCAATTCCGTTTATTATTTTCGGTTTGGTTTTGGTAGGAAAAATTGAGCCGTTCACCACAAAAATAATTTCATTTCCCGATATGAAATTCTACTCAAGAGATAACAGCATAGCACTAAGCTCGGGGGGTGCGCTCACAGTTATAAAAACAGTTTTTAAAAATTTCTGCGGAGCAATATCAATAATAGGACTTCCCGACAGCACTGTCATCGCAAATGGTGCCAATCTCTTTCAGTACGGTAATCTCGGTGCCGGTTTCATTTCGATATTCGGTATAATAGATATATTACTGACAAAGATGCACAAAAAGAAAATAGGCGACAGTATAACAACAAAATCTGTAGCTGTAGCCTCCGGAGTGGCGATAGCGGTATTTTGTGCAATGACCAACACGCCGTCGCTTTCATACGCCTACAGATATGGGGTATTGACTCCGCTGCTGCTTATATTCGAAGCAATAGGATTAGTACGACTGATTGAAAAAATAAAATCAGCAGATATAAAAAAACTAAAATTGATTTTGACAGGCTATTTAACTGCCTCGCTAATAATTTTCGGAGCGGAATTCTTTACTGTATATGTGAACAATACCATGTCGTATGAATATTCCTACGGTGACAGTCTGAAAATGTGTCTCGACGAATCCGACAGCATAAGTCCGAATGACACCACCATACTCTGTAATCCACAGGGTGACAGGCACACTCTTGTTTATTTGTACTACTATCGGCAAAACGAAAATCTAAATGATTTTCTCGACTGTATGCTGAACTCATATACCAAGACCGAAAAATCAGGAAAAGGCTATTACATAAACAAACCTTTAAAAGAAGAAATAGGTGTCTACACAGGTCTGCACCCCGAAAATGCAATGAGTAATAAAATAAAGGTATCCGACACAATCACAATCTCAAACTCGGATACAGTCGTGCTTACAAAAAAATGCTATATAGTTCAGCACTCAAAAATAAATCTGTATAATCACAAGGGATACAAAACAAAAGAAAACGGATTTTTCGACATACTTATAAAAGAATAAAAAAACAGCAATCTCGAATATGAGATTGCTGTTTTTGTCAATGAATAAATGCAAATATGCCTGCACTGAGACCACTCAATGCCATCAATGCCGCAAGAATAATTGCGGTAATCTTTACCCATCCTCTATTCATCTTTTTTACCTCTTATTTCATAAATTCGCTTGCGGCAGAAACGAGAACCTTTGCCAAATCGTCGGCACTCTTTCTGTCAGAGCCTATAGCAGTGATATATGCCTTTATCTTAGGCTCTGTACCGGACGGTCTGACGATAACCTTATTTCCGTCAGTCAATGCAAAAGCGATGACATTTGATTTCGGCAAATCAATAGTCTCTGTTCTGCCGTCGGTATGCACTGTGGTGCCGCTCTCATAATCCGACACTGCCGTTACGTCAAGTCCGCCAATCTGCTTAGGCGAATTTTGGCGAAGATTGTCCATAATCTCTGCCATCTTTTCCATACCTGCCGCACCCTCAAAGGTGTAGGACTCAACATCATTAGCATAATAGCCATACTCATCGTACAGGCTGTTCATTACATCCACAAGATTCATATTCTTAGTTTTGTAATAAGCTGCCATTTCACAAATGAGCATAGAGGCAACTACAGCGTCCTTATCTCTTGCGTGAGTTCCGGCAAGATAGCCGTAGGACTCTTCAAAGCCCATAACAAAATCATCTGCTTTTCCCTCAGCCTCAAGATTTGTAATCAGTTCGCCGATATATTTAAAGCCGGTCAAAAGATTTTTGAAACGGCAGTTATATCTCTTTGCGATAACTTCTGCCAAATCGGTACTGACAAAGCTCTTTACCGCTATAGCAGACTCAGGCAATGTTCCCTTTTCTTTTCTTTGCGAAAGAATGTAGTTCAACAGCATTGCTCCGACCTCATTGCCGCTCATAAGCACAAGCTCGCCGCTCTTGTCGGGTACGGCGATACCGACACGGTCACAGTCCGGATCGGTGGCAAGAAGAATATCTGCCCCTATTTTTTTGTTCATTTCGAGACCGAGCTCAAACACCTGCTTAATTTCAGGATTAGGAAATGGGCAAGTAGGGAAATTGCCGTCAGGCTTTTCCTGCTCGGGTACGGCATAAACATTTTTTATACCTATTCTTTTGAGAATAGCTCTGACAGGTTTGTTGCCGGTTCCGTTAAGAGGAGTATAAATAACTTTTAAATCGGCAGATTTGATAATGTCGGGGTTGATACACTGCTTTTGTACCTCATTCAAAAACAGTTCTATAGTATCTTGTCCGATATATTCGATTTTGCCATCCTTTACTGCCGAGTCAAAATCAACCTTCTTTATTCCGCCAAAATAATCTACCTTTTGGATATATCCATAGGTTTCATCTGCTTCCTCGTCAGTCATTTGGTAGCCACGGTGGTTATAGCACTTATAGCCGTTGTACTTTGCCGGATTATGAGAGGCGGTAAGAATGATTCCGCCCGATGTATGAAAATGTCTTACGGCAAAGGACAAACACGGGGTAGGCTCAAGCTCATCATAAATATACACCTTCACACCGTTAGCCGCCAAGACAGAAGCTGCCTCACGGCTGAAATACTCGCTCTTGATACGAGAGTCATATCCTATGGCAACAGACGGACTGTCGTACTTGCTGTTAAGGTAATCTGCAAGTCCCTGAGTGGCACGACCTACGGTATAGATATTCATTCTGTTAGTTCCTGCACCGATTACGCCACGAAGACCTGCTGTACCGAACTCTAATGAGCGATAAAATCTGTCGAGAATCTCGTCATCCTTACCCTCTATACTCTTCAACTCTGTGATGAGGTCAGGATCATCGGTTGCGTTATTGAGCCATTGGCGATACAATTTGTTTATATCCATATTAACACCCCACATATATTATTGACTCCATTTTAATATTATTATTTGGAGTTGTCAATATACCAAATATTTAGTATAATAATAATCGGTGATAAAAATGTTTGCAAAAGTCAAAAGTGAGGGAATACTCGGAATAGACAGCTTTGATGTTCAGGTAGAGGCCGACATCAGCTCGGGATTGCCGAGATTTGATATAGTAGGTCTGCCCGATGCATCGGTAAAAGAGAGCCGAGAGCGAGTCAGAGCCTCAATAAAAAATACAGGACTTGACTTTCCCATATCACGCATAACGGTCAATATTGCACCTGCGGACATAAAAAAAGAGGGGCCAATATATGACCTGCCAATACTCGTAGCTATACTGAAGGCGAGCGGTCAAATCAGTGGAAACATAGACGACTACGCATTCATAGGCGAGTTGTCGCTGGATGGCGAAATACGCAGTGCAAACGGTGTATTGTCAATGGTGCTGAAGGCTAAGGAAAGCGGCACAAAAGCAATTTTTGTACCTATACAAAATGCTACAGAGGCAAGTGTGGTGGAGGGTATAGATGTACTCCCTGCCGCAAACATTCGTGATATACTCGCACACCTGAACGGCATATTCTACGTTGAACCTATGTCAAGTGAAATAAAAGATGACGAGGTGTGGGACGAGGAGCTGGACTATTGTGATGTGCGTGGACAGGCACAGGCAAAGCACGCTTTGGAAATCGCTGCGGCAGGAGGTCACAATATACTGATGATTGGCCCTCCAGGCACAGGGAAGTCCATGCTGGCGAAACGAATAGGTTCTATTTTGCCCCAAATGACTTTTGAGGAAAAAATAGAAACCACAAAAATATATTCTGTGGCAGGCGAACTGCCTGAGAATGTTAAGCTCATATCGAGACGACCGTTCAGACATCCGCATCACACCGTGTCGGCACAAGGACTGACAGGCGGCGGTGCTGTCCCCCGTCCGGGCGAAATCAGTTTGGCACACAACGGAGTTTTGTTTTTGGACGAATTTCCCGAATTCGACAGGAGAGCTAAAGAAGCGCTCCGTCAGCCGCTTGAGGACGGAATGGTAACTATCACGAGAACAACAGGCTCCGTGACATATCCCTCCAATATGATGCTCGTTGCGGCAATGAATCCATGCCCCTGCGGATACAAGGGACATCCCACCCGTCAATGCACTTGCAGTGAAGCCATGCTGAAAAGATACAAGGACAAAATATCCGGTCCTCTGCTGGACAGAATAGACATTCATGTGGAGGTGCAGAATGTCGAATATGAAACTATATCCAGCAAAGAAAAGGAAGAGTCCAGCGCAGCTATCCGTGAGAGAGTCAACAAGGCCCGTGAGATACAAAACAAAAGATTTGCCGGAACAGGCATAAGCTGTAACGCAAATATGACTGCCGCAGCTACAAGGGAATATTGCACCATGACCGATGACGCAAATATGCTGATGAAAAACAGCTTTGAGCGATTGGGAATGTCGGGCAGAGCCTATGACAAGGTACTCCGTGTTGCGAGAACTATCGCCGATTTGGCAGGCAGTGAGAATATAGAATTTGAACACATAGCTGAGGCTCTCCAATTCAGAGCCTTGGACAGAAAATACTGGGAATAAGGTGAAAGTATGGAAGAATACATAAAAAAGACTATGACTGCTCTCGAAAAAAATAATATGAAAGCATATTATGTCGAAACTAAGGAAGAAGTGGTACCGCTGATAAAAACACTGCTGAATAAAGGTGAAACCATATCTAACGGCGGGTCAGAAACACTTTTTGAAACCGGTGTATTCAGTGAAATATTAGAGAGCGGCGACTATGATTTTGCCGACAGGAGAGGATTAGAGGGCGAGGATCTGCGCCAAATGTATATCAGAGCATACGGTGCAGACACATATTTTTGTTCCTCAAACGCAGTAACAGAACGAGGCGAGCTGTACAATGTTGACGGTAACTCAAACCGAGTATCATGCATAGTCTACGGACCGAAGCAGGTAATAATGATAGTGGGCAAAAACAAAATTGTGCCAAACATTGATGCCGCAATAAAGAGAGTCAAAGAAATTTCTGCTCCGGCAAACTGCAACAGACTGAATTGCCTCACCCCTTGTGCAAAAACAGGACACTGCATATCTTTAGATACAGAAAGTCCATTCATTTGCGATGGATGTCACAGTGCCGCAAGAGTTTGCTGCAACTATGTAGTAACAGCTCAGCAGAGACACAAGGACAGAATAAAAGTGATAATAGTAAACGAAAATTTAGGATACTAAAACGCAAAAAATCCCTGCAAACGAAATGTTTGCAGGGATTTTTTTATTTATTACTGCTTGTCACCGTCCGAAACATAATTGAATGACGATGCATTGTAGCCGAAATATTTTTCTACAAGCGGGGTAAAGGTGTCGCCGTTGCCGTACTTTGTGCTCTTTTGCTCACGAACAGCCTCGTTGATTGAATCTTTCCAACCGCTGAACTTTTTGCAGGCGATTACATAATCGATTGTATCAAGCTCTCCCTTAAGCTCTGTATATGACTTTACCTTGCCTGTGGGCATAAGAGTGAACTCATCCGTAACAAGGACATCTGCATCACCGCTGTCTATAGCCTTAAGTGCCGAATCAATATCCTTAGCAGTCTCAACGGACTTTGCATTTGCAAACACAGCAGCATTCTCTTTTACTGCATTGTCAGCTGCGTCCGAAAGAGTGATTACCTCAGCTCCGTCAAAATCGGAATAAGTTTTTATCTTGCTTCCCTTTTTGGTTATTGATATAACTCTGTCTGTAACAATCGGCTCGGTGTAGGAATAATCCTCGTTGAATGTGCCGCTGTTTTTCTTTACTGCACCCATAAGGAGACAAGCGCTGTACTCGTTATTGTCGCCTTTGTTGGTAAAGCCGCCTTCTTCCTCAAGCTGATATCCGTCATCAATCTTTTCAAAAACATAGCTCTTTAGGTCGCCCTTTACATCATCAAAAATATTTTTCCAAAGGTCAGCATAAAAGCCTGTAGCTTTGCCGTTTTTGTCTACTTCCAAAAACGGAGCGACTGACTCGGTGTAGCCTATAATACAAACCTCATCACTGTATTTTTGGTTTTCTTTGGACGAACAACCGGCGAACATAACAGCAACCAACGCAACTGTCATAAGCACCGACAAAATTCTTTTTACCGTTTTCATAAAAATCCTCCTAATCAGGAAACGATACACAAGTTAATTTTATAATAAAACAGTAGTAAAGTCAAGAAATAATATTGACATTCGCCATCTGTTGAATTACTCTATCATTATGAAATATGATAATATAACAGAAGCAAAATTTATAGACCGCCCAAACAGATTTATTGCACACTGCCGAGTGGGCAAAATCACCGAAACTGTTCATGTAAAAAATACAGGCAGATGTCGAGAACTGCTCACGCCCGAAGCGACGGTCTATCTTGAAAAATCCGACAATCCAAACAGAAAAACAAAATACGACCTTGTCGCCGTGATGAAAGGTAACACACTGATAAATATGGACTCCCAAAGCCCTAACAAAGCAGCTTACCAATGGCTGTGCGATGGGAATTTTTTGGCTCACCCCACCATAGTAAAGCCCGAAACAAAATACGGCAATTCACGATTTGATTTTTATTTGGAAAACGAAAAAGAAAAGGCATTTGTAGAAGTAAAGGGAGTCACACTGGAAAAGGATGGTACAGCAATGTTTCCCGACGCTCCCACCGAAAGAGGAACAAAACATCTGAATGAGCTAATCAGTGCCAAAAAGGCAGGCTATCGTTCGGCTGTGCTTTTTGTTGTGCAGATGAAAGGCTGCAATGAATTTAAGCCAAATACAGATACCGACAAACATTTTGCCGCCGCTTTACAAAAAGCAAATGACAATGGTGTAGAGGTGCTGGTGTATGACTGCAAGGTTACACCGGACAGTATGGTCATAGACAAGCCTGTAACGGCAATATTAAAATAATTGACATCTCCGACAAAGATGATATAATAATTTAATAAACTATAAAAATGTAAGAGGACCAAAATATGCTATCACTTGACAGAGTATATGCTGCATCTAATGTACTGAAAAAAGTAATCAGAAAAACAGATATGATTGCGGCTCCAAAAATCAACCCATCCGCCAATGTTTACCTAAAGACAGAAAATCTGCAGGTTACAGGCTCTTTCAAAATCAGAGGCTCTTATTTCAAAATCAGCCAGCTCTCCGATGAAGAAAAGAAAAAGGGTGTTATCGCTTGCTCGGCAGGCAATCACGCTCAGGGCGTTGCTCTCGCATCTACCAAAAACGGAATAAAATCCATTATCTGCCTTCCGGACGGCGCTCCCATCAGCAAGGTTGAAGCCACAAAGAGATACGGTGCAGAGGTTTGTCTGGTAAAGGGTGTCTATGACGACGCCTACAACAAAGCATTGCAGATTAAGGACGAAAAAGGAATGACCTTTATTCACCCGTTCAACGACCCCGATGTTATCGCAGGTCAGGGCACTATCGGTCTGGAAATAATCAATCAACTCCCCGATGTTGATGTGGTAGTAGTACCTATCGGCGGCGGCGGACTTATCGGCGGTGTTGCTTATACAATCAAGCAGCTTAAACCGGACTGCAAGGTTTACGGCGTTCAGGCAGCAGGTGCACCGTCTATGGAGCACAGCATTGCCGATGACAAAATAGAAACTCTCGACTCAGTAAATACTATCGCAGACGGTATCGCAGTAAAGACACCCGGTACCCTTACATATGACCTGTGCAAAAAGTATGTGGATGGAATAGTAACGGTAACTGACGACGAAATCGCTTTTGCTATCCTTACTCTCCTCGAACAGCAAAAGCTCATATCAGAGGGTGCAGGCGCAGTTCCTGTAGCAGCTGTAATGAACGGCAAGATTCCTAATATTGAAGGCAAAAATGTATGCTGTGTTGTATCAGGCGGTAATATCGATGTTACCATCCTCTCACGAGTAATAGAGAGAGGTCTGAAAATGGGTGGCAGAACAGCTAATATCGTTATCGCTCTGTCCGACCAGCCCGGTCAGCTCAGCGGTGTCAGCCAAATCATAGCAGATCAGGGAGCTAATGTTGTATCGGTCAACTATGACTCAACCGACCTCGATATGAACATCACCGACTGCTATCTCAAGATAGGAATAGAAACAAGAAACTTTGAGCACATCGTGACAGTAAAACAAGCACTGACCGATGCCGGCTTTAAGGTATGTGAATAACAAAGGAGATATAACTATGGAATATGTATCAACAAATAATGCACCGGGAGCTATCGGACCATACAGCCAGGCAGTAAAGGCTAACGGTCTCCTCTTTTCTTCGGGTCAAATCGCAATCAATCCGGCTACAAACACCGTAGAAGCAAAGACTATTGAAGAACAGACCACCCAGGTTTGCGAAAACCTGAAAGCTGTTTGTGAGGCAGCAGGTACCTCTCTCGACAAGGTAGTCAAAACTGTTTGTTTCCTCGCCGATATTAACGATTTCGGCAAATTCAACGAGATTTACGGCGCTTATTTCACAAGCAAACCGGCTCGTTCATGCGTAGCAGTAAAGGACCTTCCAAAAGGAGTTCTGTGCGAAGTAGAAGTTATCGCCGAGCTGTAAAAAACGACATAACCAAAGGCATCGAAGTAAAACTTCGATGCCTTTTTGTTTTGTAATATCTTACAGCAATATACTTTTGTAGATTGTTCGTACATCATCGGATGACAGCTTTGTTGGGTTTTTGCCGAGGCGGCTCACATCCACCTTTGCTACAAACTCATCTATTCTGCCCTCATCAATCTTAGGATACTCAAGATTGAACTCTGTCAGCAATGATGCAAAAATTCTTTGACCGTCCTCAGCGGTCTTGCCGCCCATAATTTTGGCTACCTCGTCAAACACGGACAGAACATAATCTCTGCCTCGCTTATCATTTACGTTTTCGTTATGGGAGAGCATAAATTTCCATATTTCTGCCAAATCGACTGCTACGGAATGGCCGTGAGCAATACCGCAGTTCATAGTGATATTGTAACACATAGCGTGTGCGGCGGTAGTACCTGTGAGATTTATCGCCTTTCCTCCGTAATAGGACGCCATCAGCATACCACGGTTACCCTCGGGAGTATTTGACGTATAGCCATCCTTGTTCTCAAAAAACAGTCTGATAGCTTTTTCTGCATATACCTTGCTCTCGTCTGTGGAATTAACATTCCAATAGCTCTCTATAGCGTGACAAAGAGCATCGAGACAGGTGCACTTGCGCTGATACTCAGGGAGTGTAGTGAGCAGACTCTCGTCGAGAATAACATAATCCGGCAGGAACAAAAGATTGCCTATACTCATCTTATCCTTTTCGTTTATGTAGAACACAGAGGTCTTAGTTGCCTCTGCACCTGTGCCGGCTGTGGTAGGGATAAAGAGAGACTTTATATCATTATCCTCCATTGGCTCGGTGAGACAAGTATCCAGTGGATTGGTAGTCATAAGTCTAATCATCTTGGCGGTATCCATCGGTGATCCGCCGCCTGCCGCTATCATAAAATCGCAGCCCTCAGACTGAAACAGCTCTGCTCCCAGAACCATATCCTCAAATCTGGGATTAGGTCTGATTTTGTCAAAAACTACAATATTAAATTTTTTGAGATACCTAAACAGCTCTGTTTTTTCAAAACTCTTGCCACAGCACAAAAATGGCCTTTGGACTCCGTTTTGGGCGAGTATCTCTTTTATCTCTTTATAATCCTTTAGGATTATTCCCTGTTTATTCTGCATTTGCAAGCCACTCATATTCCGGTACATAGATTCTTGTTTTATCCCACGGATCACCGTCTAAGTGACGGATGAGCCATACATAGTACATCTCAAATCCGGGAGCGGTAACCTGCTGATGAGCATTTCCGCCACGAATGCACAAACAAGAGCCGTTCTCTGTCTTGTACGGAGTGTCGCCCTCAAATCCTGCGCCAAAACCTTCAGGATGGTCAAACTGATAGTAGTATAACTCGGGCTGCGGATGATGGTGCGGCGGGTATGACGACCATCTGCCCGGCTGATTGAACACCTCTCCCATTACCATATTGGAGTACGGTGCATTATCCAAATCAAACATTGTCGACACGATACGATGACCTGTTCCGTTCCACTGTCCTTTGCCAAACTCTTGGTATAGGCAGTTGTCGGGATTGTAGAAAACAGGCTCCCATGTCCTTTCGTTATCTGTCTGCTGAACGAGCACCTCGCTGTCCTCTAAAGCAGTAATCGTTGCCTTTGTTCCGTGTGAAAAATGGACAGCATAGGGTGTTTTTTGGAATGGATTTTTGCGTGTACAATCCTCGTTTATGCTGTCACCTACGGTAAAATTAACCTTGCCTGAAAGCAGTAGCACAGCACACTCGTTCTTATCCTCACAAATTTCGAGAGTCTCTCCTTTTTTCAGCTTTTTAACATAAATATCCATAAGCATTTCGGAATTTATGCCGTTCATTTCACAAAGAATTTTTTTACCGTTTTCGTCATATTCAGGTTTGAATAACATAAAAATACCCCTTTCCGTTATTCAAAAATTATTCGATAGGTGTAAGATTTTTAAGGCTGATATCCATAATAGGTGCCGAGTGAGTCAGTGCACCGCAGGACACAAAATCAACACCGATTTCGGCGATTTCCTTCAGTCTCTCCTTTGTCACATTACCGCTGCACTCTGTCTCAGCTCTGCCGTCAATAATTTCGAGCGCTTTTTTCATCGTGTCGTTGTCCATATTGTCGAGCATAATAATATCTGCGCCGGCAGCTACAGCCTCTCGTACCTGGTCGAGAGTCTCAGTCTCTATCTCAATCTTTCTGACAAAAGGCGCATATGCCTTTGCCATCTCAATCGCCTTAGTAACCGAGCCTGCTGCTCCGATATGATTATCCTTAAGCAGCACACCGTCTGACAAATTGTATCTGTGATTGGTGGCACCGCCCACCTTTACTGCGTGCTTTTCAAAAGGACGCATATTGGGCGTAGTCTTTCTTGTGTCCAGGAGGACGGTCTTGTAGCCTTTCAGCTCAGCCATATACTCGGCTGTAATAGTAGCAATACCGCTCATACGCTGGAGATAATTCAACCCTGTACGCTCACCGCTGAGTATAGCCTTAACGTCGCCGTAGATAACGCCAATAAGGTCGCCCTTTTTTACCCTGTCTCCGTCCTTATATTTTGTCTCAAAATGAGAGGTGTCGTCAAGGAGCTTAAAAGTGCGCTCAAATACATCAAGTCCGCAGATAACGCCGTCCTGCTTGCAAATCAAGTCGGCTCTGCCCTGCTTGTCCTCGGGCATAACGGCATTGGTAGATACATCCTCGGAGGTAATGTCTTCCTTAAGGGTATTGATGATATAGTCATCAATGTTAATCTTCATGGTCACACCATTTAGCATAAAATTCGCCGTCCTTTCTCTTTATTTCGTCCATAATTATTTTCTTAAAGTTTTTGAGTACCGTCTGCTTGTCAGGATACGATGCCAAATCGACTTCGGGGATATTATCATCCTTTACAGACTTATCCGAAGCGATACGATCAGCCGCTCTCTTAGCAAACACAAGGCTCTCAAGGAGCGAGTTGGATGCAAGACGGTTCTTGCCGTGAACGCCGTTACAAGCGGTTTCGCCTACGGCATAGAGATAATTCATAGAGGTTACGCCGTTGGTATCGGTCTTAACACCGCCCATCATATAGTGCTGTGCAGGAGTTACGGGTACCATATCCTTAGTCATATCGTAGCCTTCTTCCATACAAGCCTCAAATATATTAGGAAAGCGCTTTTTAGCCTGCTCTGTAGTCATTGTTGGCAGAGTGAGATAAACATGGTCTGTGCCAAACTTCTTCATTTCCTCCACAATAGCGTTAGTAACCACATCACGAGGCTGAAGTTCGTCAGTAAATCTCTCACCGTTTTCGTTAAGCAAAATTGCACCCTCACCTCTTACACTCTCGCTGATAAGCTGGCGACGGCCGCTTTTTTTGCTGTAAAGTGTAGTGGGATGGATCTGAATGTAGTTAATATTCTGCAGCTCAACGCCGTGAATAAGGCTCAATGCGAATGAGTCGCCTGTAATATGAGGATAGTTTGTAGAATTAAGGAACAGACCGCCTATGCCGCCTGTAGCAAGAATAATATTTCTTGCAATTATGGCACCCTTTTCGCCGTACTCGTCCTCACACACAATACCGTAGCAGGTGTTGTCCTTTTCAATGAAATCAATCATAGTTGTGCCGGTGACAAATGTAATATTCTTCTTAGTCTTAGCTATAGACAGGAGAGTATCCGTAATCTCTTTTCCGGTCTCGTCCTTGTGGTGAAGAATACGATTCCTTCTGTGAGCGCCCTCTCTGGTATAGTCGTACTTTCCGCTGTCATCAGTATCGAACTTGACGCCCAGGTCAACGAGGGTGTTGATAACATCCGTAGAGGACTCAATCATAACCTTAACTGCCTCGGGATTGTTCTCATAATGTCCGGCTTTCATAGTATCCTCAAAATAGCACTGAAAGTCATCAATATCCTTTAGTACGCACACTCCGCCCTGAGCGAGATAGGAGTCACATTCATCAAGTTTTTCTTTGGTTATTACCAAAACATTTTGGTCCTTTGGCAGACACAATGCCGCAAAAACACCGGCAACACCGGAACCTACAATCACTGTATCTGTTGTAATAAAATCTTCCTTTTTCATAAGTCCTTTTCCATACAAAAATTTATAAAATAGTTGGCATAGCAATTTTAACTATACTTATTCTAATATATATTTATTTTATTCAAATGTCAATAGTAAATACCGGTTGAAGTTTCATTTTTGCTGTGATAAAATAATCTAAAGAGTAAGAAATAAGAAGGCTGAAATATGAATGTCTACGATTTTGACAACACGATATACGACGGTGAAACCCTTGTGGATTTCATACTGTATTTCGTACGCACCGACCCAAAAATATGGCCGTATGTGCCAAAACTGGTATATATTGCATTCAAGGATAAATTCCATCTTTTCACTGTAGAAAAAGCAATAGAAGAATATGCCGGATTTCTCGAGGGATATTATACAAAGCTCGGCAATCTCGACAAAGAGGTCAAGGCTTTTTGGAAGAAAAATTTTCATAAGATAAAGCCATGGTATGCAGAGGTACACAAAGATGATGATATTATAGTTTCCGGCTCCACCGACTTTTTGCTGGACGAACCTATGCGCAAGCTGGGCATAAAAAATTATATAGGTTCCTCCATAGACAAAAAAACAGGAAAGTTCAAGCGGCTTTGTTTTTTGGATAACAAGGTAAAAATCTTTAACGAATTATACCCTGATGCACACATAGACAATTTTTATACAGACTCTATGAACGACAAGCCTATGATGGACATATCCGACCATGTATTTTTTGTCCAAGGCGACACTATCGAACAGATAAAATAACAGAGAGGCAAAAGATATGAAACCGTTAAAACTAACATTTATCGCAGACACTCACCACTATTCAAAAACTCTCGGCACCACCGGCAGACAATACGAACTTCGTTCCGGATCTGACCAAAAGTGTCTGGCAGAAACAGGCGATATTATTGACGCAGCCTTTGAGCAAATAGCCGACAGCGATACCGACTGTGTGCTCATTGCCGGAGATGTGAGTAATGACGGCGAGGTAGTATCTCACAAGGAGTTTAAAGAAAAGCTGGACCGTCTGGCTAAGAAGAAAAAGGTCTATCTGATTACCGCAACTCATGACTGGTGCTGTGACGAAAACCCACGCCGATATGCAGACAACTTCGTCTACAACGATGTGGAAACAATGCCGTCATTTAAACTGTACGACTTCTACAAAGACTACACAATCAAGGATGCAATAGCAAAATTCGAAACACATCTGGGTACATATTCCTATGTGGTACAGCTCAACGATAAGGTTCGCCTTTTGGCACTGAATGATGACCAAAACGGAAAAGGCAGAGCAGGATTTAAGCCCGATCACTTTGACTGGATAGACAAACAAATCAAAAAAGCAAACGATGATGGTTGCCTTATGATAGGAATGGAGCACCATCTGCTCATACCACACATAAATTCACTGCTGACCGGCGGCGGAACCTGTGTTGGTGACAGAGAATATGTAGCCTCCCGTCTCGCCGATGACGGACTTAAATATATGTTTGTAGGTCACAGCCACATACAAAACACCGATGATTTTACCTCCCCTGCCGGCAACAAAATAACAGAGGTGAACATAGGCTCTTTGGTAGGATATCCGGCTCCTATAGTGAATGTCACGGTAAATAAGGACATGACCCTCAGCTATGAAGTAGAACACCTAAAAGAGTTCAAAACAGACGGAACTCCGACAGATGCCCAAGAATATCTAAAGGAGCACTGGCTCAATGTGGTGCACAATGTGCTGAACTGCAACACAAAGTATCAGTTCGCCGAAAGAGTGAATGCTCTCCAAGCAAACGGCGACGACCTTGCAAAATTCTTTTTTGCAATAAAACCTGTACTGTCGTTCGTAAGAAACGACACGGTAGATCAGGCGTACAACAAACTGAAAAATCTGGGTATGAGCCGAATTTTAGACGAAAAATGGGTAGAAGAATACAAAGATACAAAGATAACCGATTTCATCGACAGACTTATGCTGTCGGCTATGGATGGCTCAACAGTAAAATACGACCGAAACAGTACATACTACAAATTGGTGATGGCTATTGTATCCGTTCCCAGCAAAATTTTGAAATCAAACAACGATATGAAGCGGTTGATTTTTGCTGTGGATAATATACTGACCGGCGGAAAATATGACAACCAAAAAGACACAATTTAGTACCCGAAAACAAAAGGCAAACAGCCTTTTGTTTTTTTGAAAAAAAATATAAATAATATGTAAATTAAAGGCAAAACCATATTGACATTTGTGTCATAATATGTTACCTTTTTGTTACTTATGGAGATAACAATATTTTGTTGTTTTTTGCATAGAACAGTCGATTATACTATATGTAGTATATAAAAAGTCAAGTACGCAATATTTGGTGAATAAAAATATTACAAATTGGATAAAATAATCTGTAATTTGTTTCTTTTGGCACCACAATTTGTTATAATTGATGCTGTGTATTGGCACACATATTACATACATTAGATTTTAATACTATTTATATAAGACGGAAAACCTGAAAATCAGGGGGAAGAAATTTTGGAAAATTTTGTTATTAACGGAAAGCACGAGTTGTTTGGTGAAGTTAATATCAGCGGCGCAAAGAATGCGGCACTTGCAATAATACCTGCTGCACTGTTAGCTAACGACAAGGTAAGAATAGAAAATATACCAAAAATAAGCGATGTGCATCTTGTTATCGAGATACTCGATAATATGGGAGCCAAAATAAAACTCATCAATCACGACACAATAGAAGTAGATACATCACACATAACCTATCAGAGCGTACCGTATGAGCTCACATCTCATTTCAGAGCAAGTTACTATTTTATCGGAGCCATGCTCGGCCGCTTTAAGCAGGCAGAGGTTGCTATGCCCGGCGGCTGCAACTTCGGTGTAAGACCTATCGACCAACACGTCAAAGGGTTTGAGATGCTGGGAGCCGATATAGATATAGTCGACGGTATGGTATGTGCTAAGGCAGACAAGCTGGTAGGTACCTCCATCTATATGGACGTTGTATCTGTAGGCGCAACAATAAACATTATGCTGGCAGCTGTACTCGCAAGAGGTCTCACCGTTATCGAAAATGCGGCAAAAGAGCCTCACATTGTTGACCTGGCTAACTTCCTTAACTCTATGGGCGCAGATGTCAGAGGCGCAGGTACAGATGTAATCAAAATCCGTGGCGTAGAAAATATGCACGGCTGCACATATTCTATCATACCCGACCAGATAGAAGCAGGCACATATATGGTTGCTGCTGCTGCTTGCGGCGGCGATGTACTCGTCAAAAATGTAATACCTAAGCACCTTGAGTCAATCAGCGCAAAGCTGGAGGAAGCAGGAGCAGAAATAATAGAATACGATGACGCAGTCAGAGTTACACGCTTTAAGGAGCTTAACAAGTGCAATGTTAAGACTATGCCTCACCCGGGATTTCCGACTGACATGCAGCCTCAGATGGCAGTGCTTCTGTCTGTAGCAAAAGGCACAAGCATACTCAGCGAAAGCGTATGGGACAATCGTTTTCAGTATGTGGGACAACTGCTCAGAATGGGTGCTAACATTCAGGTAGACGGCAAGGTTGCCGTTATTGAGGGCGTAAGCGGACTGACAGGCGTAACCGTAAAGGCTACCGACCTCCGTGCAGGAGCTGCAATGATTATCGCCGGTATGGTAGCAGAGGGCACCACCACCGTAGAGGATATCCAATATATCGACAGAGGCTACGAAGATGTAGTCGAAAAGTTCAGTGCATTAGGTGCCGACATAAAGCGTGTGGAAGTTAAGGACGATGCAAAGGCAGTCCCCACAGCAGGCTAAAAATACAAATCCTCGCTCAGCAGAACGAGGATTTTTTTATTAGAGCATTCACGAGAGGTTAGTTATGGCAAAGGTTTGTCAGCTGTTTTCAGGCAGTAAAGGAAATTCAATATACATATCGTCAAGCGGCGGTAAATTCTTAGTAGATGCAGGCGTCAGTGCAAAAAGACTTGACACCGCTCTTAGCCAAATCGGAGTTAATCCGGATGAGCTGGACGGCATACTGTTAACTCATGAGCACAGCGACCACATAAAAGGCTTGAGGGTATTCGCCACGAAGCACAATATACCTGTTTTTGCAGACGAAAAAGTAATAGAAAATATGCTCGTAACAGGCAATGTTACAGACAAAATGACCGCATTCCCTACCCAAGAAAATATGCTCATAAATAAGACTGAAATCATACCCTTTGCACAAAGTCACGACAGTGTGGCTTGTCTTGGATACAGACTGAACACGCCCGATGGACGCTCGATAGCTGTGTGCACAGACACAGGATATGTTACCGATGATGCAAAAAGTAAAACCTCAGGCTGTGACTTGATTTTTTTGGAGTTCAATCACGAGGTGACAATGCTGCAAAACGGCTCATACCCCTACCCTCTTAAGCAAAGAATACTGTCAACGAAAGGACATTTATCCAATTTTTCCGCCTCAGAGTTCGCAAAGGAATTGGCTGTCGGAGGAACGACAAGATTCATACTGTCCCACCTGAGTGCAGAAAACAACACCCCCGACATTGCCCGCCAGACTGCACTTGCAGCTCTGTCAGAATGTGGACTGAAGGAGGAATCAGACTTCCGTTTGAAAGTATCGCCTCCCGAAAACAACGAAAGGCAAATATCCCTATGATGAAAATAAATATAATATCCGTGGGCAAGCTGAAAGAAAAATATCTTACCGACGGCTGCAATGAATACAAAAAGCGTCTCGGCTCTTTTTGCAAGCCCACCATAATTGAAATAGCAGAGGAAAAGTGCGGAGACAATCCATCTCAGGCGCAAATAGAAAATGTGCTGAAAAAAGAGGGCGAGCGAATTATATCAAAAATACCGAAAGGCTCTTTTGTCATCCCCATGTGTATCGAGGGGAAGGAGCTGAGCAGTCCCGAATTTGCAAACCAAATAGAAAGTGTAGGAATAAAAGGCTACGGTGAAATCACGTTCATCATAGGCGGGTCATTCGGTCTGAGTAACGAAGTGAAAGCACTCGGTAATTTTAAGCTCTCGTTCGGCAAACTTACGCTGCCGCATCAGCTTATGCGAATGGTGCTGCTGGAGCAAATATACAGAGCATTTTCCATACTGTCCAACACAAAATATCACAAATAAAAAATGCTGAACGGATAATCACTCCGCTCAGCATTTTCTTTTTAGCTATTAACTTGTTTTATTGTTGACTGTTGTGCCGTCTACATACTGTGTACCGGCAACAGGATTTTTGCCCGATTTTGCGGCAACGAGTTCATCACATGTAACGAGCTGGTAGCCTTTCTTAATCAGCTCAGGCACCATACGCTCAACAGCATCTGCGGTAGAGGAATAAATCTCGTGCATCAGTATAATATCACCGTCGCCTACATTTTTCATTACGGTATTATATACCTTGTTTGCGTCACGGTACTTCCAATCCTCAGTGTCTAAACTCCAATAATACAAAGGCATCTTTTCCTTTACACATTCGTCCAGCATAAGCTGAGTTGTGTTACCGCCGGTAGAACGGAAAGCTGTAGGATACTGACCGCAAGCCTTATATATAGCTTCGCTCGCTTTGCTGATATCACTCTTTGTAACATTCTTTCCGTAATGGTCGTGCTTGTAGGTATGATTACCTATTTGGCAGCCGAGCTGAACCTTACGCTTTACATTCTTAGGATGGTCGGCAGCATTTTGTCCTACCATAAAGAAAGTTGCTCTTGCGTGATACTTTTCAAGCACATCAAGAATTTTGTCGCTGGCAGTATTGTAACCCGGACCGTCATCAAATGTGAGTGCAATCATCGGTTTGCTCTTGTCTACATTGGCAGTCATATCAATCTTTTCGGCAATCTTCACCTGAGCTGTTTTGCTCCAAGCACTGTATTCTCTCGATTTATTGAAGCTGACATAGCACCTTGCACGAACAGAATATGTGTCCTTTGCGGTGAGCTTTTCTATCTTTTGTTCAAACTCATTATTGTTAGTAATTTCTACCTGCTTTGGACTGCTGAAATCGTCGCCCTTAACATACTGAATCTGATAGCCCTGAGCCTTATCGTTTTTGCTCCACTTCATATCAAGTATGCCTTCATCGGGACTGGTTGCAGAAACATTAGGCGCTGTAGGAACTGTGCAAAATGTGACATCATCCTTTGATTGACTCTCGACCACCTTGTCTTTTTTCATCTTATACGCAGTAACATATGCACTGTATTTTGTTCCCTGTTCCAATTTGTCAAGCTTAGCTGTAGTATCAGACTTATCCTTGACTGTCATTATCTTCTTGTAGTCTCCGTCATTTTGTTTTGTATATATAAAGTAACCGTCGGCTGAAGAAACCTTTGACCAAGTAACCGATGCAGAATTATCCCCAACATCAGAAACTTCTACCTTTTTTACATCGGCAATTTTTGTTGACTGTACAGAACCCATTGCAATGAGTGCCGCAATAATGACAATGACAATAACGCCTAAACCCACCGCTCTAATTTTTCTTGAGTTCATAATTTTCACCTCTCTATATCCCACTGTACTTATTATGCCACTATTATAATTCTTAAATAACAAAATTTCAACACAAAAAATGTTATTTTGAAAAAACTTTGATATTTGACCAAAAACCCCACTTTTCTACCATTGCCGCAATGTGTCGGCACGCTCATAACAGTTTATGCATACAGGTATACTGATGATTACCACAAACATAACAAACCTAAAAAGCGAGTATTTATGCTGTTTTCCGGCATCTATAGCATTGCTGGCATAGGTTACATTATACTTTTTATCAAAAAAATATACAAAAGCATTGCAATATAAAACACTATGTGTTATAATAACATTACTAAATTTTTGATAAATGGGGATTATATCAAATGAATAAGACAAAACCATCAATCGTCGAATCATACATCAAGTTAATCGACGACGAAAAGTACGACAAAGTATCAATCACTGATCTCGTATCGGAAAACCAAGTCAGCAGACAAACATTTTATTATCACTTTGATGACATAAATGATATGCTTGACTGGGCATTCAGACAAGAGCTCAAGAACGCTTGTGAAGAAATGGAATACGGCGAAACTCTCGAAGAGTGCTTTGCTCCTGTTCTCGCAACAATCAAAAAGTATCACAATTTGGTAAAGAAGGCAACTAAGGCTGACGATCTTATATTCATCTACAACCTCTTCTACAAATTATTCAAGAGATTTGTTAAGGAATATATTATCGAAAAGTCACCACTCCAGAGCTACGACAACTACGATTTCATCATCGAGACTTGGTCATATGCTCTCGCAGCAAAGGTAATCAAAGAAGCTCGTGGCAGAAGATCTAACTACGACGCTATGTTCACCGATTGCCTCAACAAATTTAAGAAATTTGTAGCATAATCAACAGAACAATCCAAAAGAGAGACTGTACACAGTCTCTCTTTTTTTCGGTCTTTAGCAAACAAAAAGAAGAAGGTCAACGGTGTGACCTTCATCTTTTTGTTATATGAAGTTATGAATCAGAGACTGATTTATTTCTCTACTGCCTTGAAGCCCTTTTCAAGATCAGCGATAATATCATCGATGTTTTCTGTACCGATGGAAAGACGAATTGTGTTAGGATGAATATTCTGATCCTCCAATTCCTCGGGGCTGAGCTGTGAGTGAGTAGTGGTAGCAGGGTGAATAACAAGTGACTTAACATCTGCAACATTAGCAAGGATGGAGAAAATCTCAAGAGAGTCAATAAATTTCTTTGCCTCTTTTTCGCCGCCTTTAATGTCGAAGGTGAAGATTGAACCTGCACCGTTAGGGAAATATTTGTCGTACAAATCCTTATACTTAGGCTCCAATGACGGATGGTTAATCTTTTCTACCAACGGATGATTGTTAAGATACTCAATTACTTTAAGTGCATTTTCTACATGACGCTCAACACGGAGAGAAAGTGTCTCTGTACCCTGAAGAAGTAGGAATGCGTTGAACGGTGAAATGGTAGCACCTGTATCACGAAGAATGATAGCACGGATATATGTTACGAAAGCTGCAGGGCCTACTGCATCTGCAAAGCTAACGCCGTGATAGCTTGGGTTTGGATCAGCAATCTGTGGGTACTTGCCCGATGCTTTCCAATCAAACTTTCCGCTCTCTACGATTATACCGCCGAGGGTTGTGCCGTGACCGCCGATAAACTTTGTGGCAGAAGCGGCAACAATGTCTGCGCCGTACTCAATAGGACGGAGAAGATAAGGAGTAGTAAAGGTGTCATCAACAACAAGAGGAATGTTGTGCTTATGAGCTATATCTGCTACTGCCTGAATGTCGATAATGTTTGAATTAGGATTACCGAGAGTCTCGATAAACACTGCCTTTGTGTTATCCTGAATAGCAGCCTCAAAATTAGCTGGATCATCAGGATCAACAAATGTAGTGGTTACACCGTGGTGTGGGAAAGTGTGAGCGAGATAGTTATAAGTACCGCCGTAAATTGTCTTAGCTGCTACGATATGGTCGCCTGCCTGTGCCAAAGCCTGAAATGTATAAGCAAGCGCTGCTGCGCCGGATGCTGTAGCAAGTCCTGCAGAACCGCCCTCCAAAGCAGCAAGTCTCTTTTCGAGGACATCCTGAGTAGAGTTTGTAAGTCTGCCGTAAATGTTGCCTGCATCTGCAAGACCAAATCTTGCCTCAGCGTGATCGCTGTTGCGGAACACATAAGATGTTGTCTGATAAATCGGTACTGCTCTTGCATCAGATGCCGGATCCGGTGATTCCTGTCCTACATGAAGTTGAAGTGTTTCAAATTTATAATTAGCCATAATAATTTTCCTTTCAAGATAAAAAATAGATTTTTGTTTTAGTTTATTTTAGAATGTTGTATCGGTTTATGAATCAATGAGTGTCAACACATTCGTCCAAATCTAAAATTTTGTCTCAAAAGAGCTGTGAGATACTTATTCATAGTCTTAATCTCCATTGCCCACTGTTTTCGTAGGTTTTTCGTTGGCTATATAATAACCCACAATTCCCACTATGTCAATAGGTTTTTTGAATTTTTTTGAAAAATTTTTTCCGGAACATTTTCAGCCAAGTATATAATAGTAATAGATAATACAACAAAATATATAAGAGATACACAAATTGACTATAATAATTCTAAATATTTTAGTAATTCTATTGAATTTATACAAATATAATGATACAATAACACAGTAAAAAATCTTTCGTGAGAGGTAAATTTATGGAAAAACTAAAATATTTTGTAAACGGCGAGTTCAAGGACTCAAAGGCAGAGGTATGGTACGACCTGCACAATCCGTCAACAGGTGAAAAGACAGGTGAAGCACCCTGCTGCACGAACGATGAGGTACTCGAAGCAATCGAAGCTGCAAAGGCTGCTTACCCTGCTTGGAGAAACACTCCCGCAAGAAAGAGAGTACAAATTTTGTACAAAGTTCGTGAACTTCTTTTGGAGCACAACGACGAGTTGACTATGCTTGTGTGCGAAGAAAACGGAAAGACTTGGGCTGAGGCTGCCGGTGATGTAGGAAAAGCAATCGAAGGCACAGAGCTTGCTACTCAGGCACCGTCTCTTATGATGGGCGAGAGTCTTATGGATGCATCAACCGGTTTTGACACAGTAAAATATCGTGAGCCTTTAGGCGTTTTCGCAGGTATTGTACCGGTAAACTTCCCTGCCATGATTCCTTTCGGCTGGATGGCTCCTGTTTGTGTTGCCTGTGGTAACACACTTGTACTTAAAGCAGCATCATTGACTCCACGCACAGCTATGGCTATAGCAAAATTGTACAAGGAGGCAGGTCTTCCCGACGGTGTTATCAATATCGTAACCTGCTCAAGAAATGAAATCAACACTATCCTTGAGCACCCGGATGTAAAGGGTATCACATTTGTAGGTTCTACTCCTGTAGGACTCAAAATTTACGAAAAAGCCGCATCTACCGGCAAGAGATGTCAGGCTCTCTGTCAAGCTAAGAACCATGCTCTCGTTATGGAGGATTGTGCTCTGGAAAGAACAGTAGCCGGCGTAATCAACTCCGCATTCGGCTGCGGCGGCCAGAGATGTATGGCTCTCTCCTGTTGCGTAGTAGAGGAATCTATCGCAGACAAATTTGTGGCAGAGCTCAAAAAGCAAATCAAATCCATCAACTGTGGTCCTGCTTGGGACAAGAGCACAAGACTCGGCCCTATCACTTATGAAAAGCACTACAAAGAGGTACTCGCAGATATCCAAAAGGGTGTTGACGAGGGTGCAACTCTCGTAGTGGACGGACGCAATCCTGAACTCCCTGCCGGCTACGAAAACGGCTATTTCGTAGGCCCTACCGTATTCGACAATGTTACAGAAGATATGACTATCGGAACAGAAGAAGTGTTTGGTCCCGTTCTTTGCATCAAGAGATGCAAGGGCTTTGATGACGGTCTTAAGATTATGAACGACAACCCATACGCTAACGGCTCAGTTATCTACACTCAGAGCGGCTACTATGCTCGTCAGTTTGCAAGATACACAGACGGCGGTCAGGTAGGTATCAATGTAGGTATCCCTGTACCTGTCGGTTTCATACCGTTCAGCGGACACAAAAAATCCTTCTTCGGTGATCTTCACTGTCTCGGCAAGGACGCATACAGATTCTTCACAGAGAGCAAGTCAGTAACTCAGCACTGGTTCGATGAGGAAGAAAAGAAAGCAAAAGAAGTAGACACATGGGACGGTCTGCTGTAATAAGCAAAAATTCAGCCTGCAAGAAATATTCTTGCAGGCTCTTTTGTTGTCTATAATAAATCATCTTTACTCTGTAGGCATTTTTGCGTATCGTTTGTTCTCCTAAAACAAATGCCGGAAGCCTGTATGAATACAGGTTTTCGGCATTTTCATATTATTAAACTCAGTAGTTAAGGACTTTGTTTTCTACTTCTTCTGTAATTCTCTTAAGGAATTCTTCTACTGTGGTAGCGCCCTCATCGCCGCCCTTGCGTGAACGAACGGAAATTGTGTTAGCCTCAATATCCTTATCACCCACAAGAATCATATAAGGAACCTTTTCCATCTGTGCGGCACGAATCTTAAAGCCGACCTTTTCGGATCTGTCGTCTATCTCGCAACGGATACCTGCTGACTGGAGTTTAGACATAATCTCACGGGCATAATCCTGATGTCTGTCAGCGATAGGCAGGAACTTAACCTGAACAGGAGCGAGCCATGTCGGGAATGCGCCTGCATACTTTTCGATAAGATAAGCGAGTGTTCTCTCGTAGCATCCGATAGAAGTTCTGTGAATAATGTACGGATTTTTCTTTGTACCGTCTCTGTCCACATATTCCATGCCGAACTTTTCGGCAAGCATTTGGTCAATTTGGATAGTAATGAGAGTATCCTCTTTGCCGAATACATTTTTGATTTGAATATCGAGCTTAGGGCCGTAGAATGCAGCCTCGCCGATACCGATTTCATAATCAACACCGAGGTCATCGAGGATATTCTTCATCTTAGACTGAGCCTCATCCCACTGCTCAGGATTGCCGATATACTTTTCTCTGTCCTCAGGGTCCCACTGAGAGAATCTGAAGGACGCATCCTCATAGAGTCCGAGAGTCTTAAGCATAAATGTAGCAAGCTCAAGGCATCCTCTGAACTCGTCCTCTAACTGATCGGGAGTACACATAAGGTGTCCCTCACTGATAGTGAACTGACGAACACGGATAAGGCCGTGCATCTCGCCTGACGCTTCGTTACGGAACAAGGTAGAAGTCTCATTATATCTAAGTGGCAGGTCACGATAGGAACGTGCCTTAGCGAGATATGCTTGATACTGGAACGGGCAAGTCATAGGACGGAGAGCAAATACCTCTTTGTCTTTTTCTTCGTCGCCGAGTACAAACATACCTTCTTTGTAGTGATCCCAGTGTCCTGAAATCTTATACAAATCAGACTTAGCCATAAGAGGAGTCTTAGTAAGCTGCCAGCCTCTCTTAGCCTCCTCATCTTCTACAAATCTCTGCAGAATCTGAATAATCTTAGTTCCCTTAGGGAGAAGGATAGGCAATCCCTGACCGATATAATCTACTGTGGTGAACAGCTCCAGCTCTCTGCCGAGCTTGTTATGATCACGCTTTTTAGCTTCCTCCAGATTAGCCAAATGCTCCTCGAGCATAGATGCCTTAGGAAATGCTGTACCGTAAACACGGCAGAGCACCTTATTCTTTTCATCGCCACGCCAATATGCACCGGTGCACTGTGTCAGCTTAAACGCCTTTACGCTCTTAATCTCAGGGATATGAGGGCCGGCACAAAGCTCAACAAATTCGCCTTGCTTATAAAAGCTGATTTTTTCGCCTTTTGCGGCGTGCTCTTTAATAAGTTCTACTTTGTATGGCTCATTCTTTTCTTCCATAAGCTTAATTGCCTCATCGGCAGGAAGCTCAAAGCGTTCTATTTCCGGATTTTCTTTTACGATGTTCTTCATCTCTTTTTCGATTTTTTCCAAATCGTCGGGAGAAAATGACTTTTCTACATCAAAGTCATAATAGAAACCGTCGTCGATAGCCGGACCTATAGTCAGCTTAGCGTCGGGATAAAGACGCTTAACTGCCTGTGCCATAATGTGTGATGCGGTGTGATTGAATGTCTTTCTTCCGTCTTTATTATCAAAAGTAAGAACCTCAAAGGTACAATCGTCTGTAATCAAAGTTCGTAAGTCTCTCACTTCGTTGTTGATTTTGCAGGAACAAGCACTTCTGTAAAGTCCCATAGAAATCTCTTTTGTTACATCTGCGGCGGTAATCGGGCTGTCAAATTCTTTTACCGAACCGTCTTTTAGTGTGATTTTCATCTTCTTTACCTCCTAAAAAATATAAAAAAGCACCCTGAAAATCAGGGTGCCTGATAGCATGGTTCCACCTGAATTATACCAAAAAGGTATCACTCAAAGTCGCTAACGCCGACATACGGACTGTCATTTCCTACAGTCACTCAGGGGTGGTAATCAAAAATCCGTAGCCTGCGTGCCTCTCACCTTACGCACGCTCTCTAAAAGCCGGTGTCAATGATGTTGTCCCCATCAAAGCTTTAACTGTCCCTATAATAGCACCTAAATTTTCATTTGTCAAACAATATGTAAAATTTTTTGCAATATTTTTGGGCACAATTACAACTTGCTTTTTCTTGACAAATACTAGATATAGGTGTATTATAAATAAGAATTTCTATATGCTGACATATTGTGTCCGTGTATGAATTTCATAACATAAAAACTGTACCTTTTCTGATGAAATTGAAATTTATTTATGTAAACAAATCTAACAGAAGGAGGTGCTATTGATGATAAAAGTAATTACTGCAATTATTATTGCTATTGTGTGTGCAGTTGTTTTTGCCGCAATCGGTTTTGTAGTAGGCAGCGAGTTCAGAAGAAGAACAAGCGAAAAAGAAATCGGCTCGGCTACACAGGAAGCAACTCGAATTCTCAATAATGCTCTGTCAGAGGCTGAAACCACAAAAAAAGCCCGTCTGGTAGAAGCAAAGGACGAAATCCACAAGCTACGCACTGATGCAGACCGTGACATACGTGAGCGCAGAAGTGAAGTACAAAGACAAGAAAAACGACTTAATCAAAGAGAAGAATATCTCGACAAAAAAGCAGACACGCTCGAAAAAAAGTCGGAAAATTTGAGCCAAAAACTTAAAAATGTTGATGACAAATTACTCGAAATCGATGGCATCAAGAAAAGTCAGTTTGACATGCTGGAAAGGATTTCCGGTCTGTCACAGGAGGATGCAAAGAATCAGTTGCTATCCTCTCTTGAAGCAGAATTGGATGTAGAAAAGAGCAAGCGTATCTTAGAATACGAACAGATGATTAAAGATCAAAGCGATGTACTCGCAAGAGAAGTAATCACCACCGCTATCCAGCGTTGTGCGGCAGATCACACAGCAGAGACTACCGTGTCCGTTGTATCCCTGCCTAACGACGAAATGAAAGGTCGTATCATCGGCCGTGAGGGCAGAAATATCCGCTCTATCGAACAAATCACCGGTGTTGAACTCATTATTGACGACACTCCGGAAGCAATCACAGTCAGCTCTTTTGACCCTGTCAGAAGAGAGATTGCACGACTCACTCTCGAAAAGCTCATTCAGGACGGCAGAATCCATCCTACACGCATTGAAGAAATGTACGAAAAGTCAAAGAGAGAGGTTGAACAGACAATCAAAACAGAGGGTGAAAAGGCAGTTGTCAGTGCTAACTGCGGCTCTATTCATCCCGAGCTTGTTAAACTGCTCGGTAAGTTGAAATACCGTACTTCATACGGTCAGAGTGTGCTGAAGCACTCTCTCGAGGTATCCTACATAGCAGGTCTTATGGCTGCTGAGTTAGGTGCAGACGAAAAACTTGCACGCCGTGCAGGTCTTCTCCACGATATAGGCAAGGCACTCGACCACGAGATGGAAGGAAGCCATATTGCTCTCGGTGTAGAATATGCAAGAAAGTATAAAGAAAGCGAAGCCGTTATTCACGCTATCCAAGCTCACCACGGCGATGTAGAATGTAAGACAGTAGTAGCAGCTCTCGTTCAGGCAGCCGATGCAGTATCGGCAGCAAGACCGGGTGCAAGACGTGAAAATATCGAAAACTACATTAAGAGACTGCAGCAGCTTGAGGACATTTCTATGAGTTTTGACGGAGTAGAAAAAGCCTATGCTATCCAAGCAGGTCGTGAAGTCAGAGTTATGGTTAAGCCGGAGGTTATTTCCGACAAGAGAATGCCTCTCATTGCTCACGAAATCGCAAAGAAAATTGAGGAAGAAATGGAATATCCCGGTCAGATTAAGGTAAACATAATCAGGGAAAGCAGAACTTCCGATATTGCAAAATAAATGCATTAAGGGCGGTATTTTACCGCCCTTTTTTGAAAGGAGATAATCTAAATGATAAAGCACATCGTATGTTTCAAGTTAAAGGACAACAGCCCTGCCGAATGTGAAAAGGCAGCAGAAATACTGAGATCTATGGAGGGCAATGTTGATTTGATAAAATCCATCGAAGTCGGAACAGACTTTTTACACTCCCCCAGATCCTATGATGTAATTCTGCAGGTAGTTCTTGAGGACACTGAGGCTTTGGACAAATACCAAAACGACCATTATCACTGTTCTGTAGTGAAAGAGCATATGCACAAAGTGGCAGAAACATCTATCGCAATAGACTACAACTTGTAACACACAATAAGCTAAATATCCCAATCTTGACAAAATATTTTGTACAAGATTGGGATATTTTCTTTTTTATTTCGACAACATTCGTGTATCAATCAGTGTATAATATTCGAGAATTATTCGATAATACCTGATCTGCGGTACAAGCCACACATAAAATAAATAGATTATTATATTATTATATATTAGTAATTGACATATAGTGATGCAGATGATAAAATATCTGTATAACTATATTCTTACCCGCGGAGGTACCAAATGGAACAAACAGTACAGCAAAACGAAGAACTCGAGGTTGACCTTAGAAAAGTCGCCTATATGATGAGAACAAAATTAGTTTTCATTCTCATTATTACGATAGTGGCAGGTCTCGCTACAGGGTTAGTCACTCACTTTTTTGTAAAACCCACCTATTCATCTACCGTAAAAATGTATGTATATTCTAACAGTGACCGTGTCACAACAGACTCATCCATATCCACAGCAGAAATTACTGCAGCTCAGGATATGGTAAACACATACATATACATCCTAAAGAGTGATACCGTTCTTGAAGCGGTTATCGACGACACAGGACTCAAAATCACCCCGTCACAGCTCAGGAGTGCAATCAGTGCCGAGCAGGCGACGGACACAATCGCTTTTGAAGTAACGGTAAAGAGCAGGAATCCAAAACTTTCTGCAAAAATAGCAAACTCAATAGCCAAAATCGCTCCCGACGAAATAGTCAGAGTAGTAAAGGCCGGCGGTGTAGAAATAATCGACTATGCGAAGGTGCCAACCAAGCCGTCCTCGCCTAACCTAAAGCGTAATATTGTCGTAGGCGCATTCTTAGGCTTCTTGGTTTCATTCGCATTCTTCTTTGTATCCGAAATGTTCGATACCACAATCACAGATGCACAGGATATCGAGAGAGAATTCTCCATTCCTATTTTGGGCACGATTCCGGAGTTGGATTCCGTATCAAAAAGCGGCTATGGCTACGGCTCCGGCAGTCACAACGGCACCGTAACGCACAAGGTACCTGATGTCGCTCCGCCTGATCTGAATATCAAGCCGAGTAACGCCGTGCTGCAAAATCTTCAAAATATAACGAAGGAGGACAACAAAGATGAGTAAGCTTTTCAGAAGAAAAAACAAAGATAAAAATGCTACTTTCAGCAAATCGGACCAATCCAAAATACTCTGTCAGGATTCTTCATTTGCAGTAAAAGAAGCATATAACTCAATAAGAACAAATCTTATGTTCACCCAACAGGGCGACAAGTGTCCTGTATTTGTTGTTTCAAGCCCTACGGCCAACAACGGTAAGACAATCAATTCAATCAACCTGGCAGTCAGCTTTGCCCAAATGGGAAAAAGAACACTGCTGATTGACTCGGATATGCGTAACCCCACGATACACCGTATGTTTTCCGTACCGTCCAAAAACGGACTGTCAGAAATACTTGCAGGTCTCACAGATAACATATCGGTAACAAGAACAGAGATAGACAATCTCTCAATCCTTACTGCAGGCAAAATCCCGCCTAATCCGGCAGAGCTTTTGTCCTCACCGAGAATGGATAAGCTGCTGGACTTCGTGAGAGAGCACTACGACTGTGTATTCATTGATACACCGCCTATCAATTTGGTAACGGACTGCACGGTGTTCGCACGCAAATCCACAGGCTATATTCTCATAGTCAAAACAGACACAACAGATGTACACGACCTAAAAACATCTGTCTCCAATCTAAAGCAAATTGATGCTAACATCCTCGGATTTATCATCAATGACGTAAACAGCAAGAAGAAAAAATATTACTCTTACTATAAGAGATACAACTACAAATACAGATACAGTTACGGCGAGTAACAGAATTAAGGTGATTGAATGGACAAGAGAATACGGATACAGTTATGGCTTGAATTCTTTATGGATTTATTCTGCATAGCAATATCTAATGTGATTACATTTTTCGTATTAAAGTCCATTCGTCCGAATATGTACAACTGTTCGCATAGAGAATGGGGCGAGTATACTGTTCTGCTGACAGTGTCGTTCTTGATGGTGTATTTTTGTTTTCACCTAAATATAAACACTTCCGAACGAAACAGATCTAATGAGTTTGTAAGCCTATTCAAGAACGCAAGCCTCATTTATCTTTTGTTTTCTGTTCTGCTCATTCTCACAAAGAATCCGGTAGTGACCTGCCGTTTTCATTTGGTAGTGTCATATGTACTGTTAGTAGCATTTTCCGCCATAGGAAGATATGTACTAAAGCGCATACTGACCGGATACTATTCCAACAATAAAATGGCACTTATCACAGGCGTACTGACCACGAGAGACAGAGCAGAAGAATTTGTATCAGGTATTCAGGATGACTGGTCACGCAGAGTAACGGGTGTGGCACTTCTGGACAATTTCTGTGAGGACGGCTACTTCAGATACGACAACACTCTGGAATTTAACTCCGGCAAGCCTGTTATGTTGAAAAAAAAGAGACGCTTCCCCCACAGTGTATGCGACGTACCCGTAATCGCAACAGATGCGAGATTTATGGAATGGATAAGGAGTGCACCACTGGACGAAGTGTTCATAAATGTTCCGTACGAAAAGAGCAGCGATGTTCAAGAGATGGTGGAAGAAATGGAGAGTATGGGTATCACCGTACACATCAATGTACCTACTCTCGAAAAGCTCCTTGATGAGAGCAATTATAACAACATTAACTGCCGTATTTATTCGGGATATCCTATGGCTACATTTTCGGCTGCAGTACATAACTCAACGAGATTAGGACTGAAACGAATAGTGGATGTTGTGCTGGGCACAGTGGGATGTATTCTGTCACTGCCGATTATCGCAATAACCGCTATACCTCTGCTGATAGAATCTCCCGGACCTCTTATATTCAAACAAGAGAGAGTCGGAAAGAACGGCAGAATATTCAATATCTATAAGCTCCGCTCAATGTATGTAGACGCAGACAAGCGCAAAGCCGAGCTTATGGAAAACAACAAAATGGAAGGTCTTATGTTCAAAATGGACAATGACCCGAGAATAACAAAAGTAGGCAAATTTATACGAAAATTCAGTATAGACGAACTGCCGCAGTTCTTTAATGTGGTAAAGGGCGATATGAGTCTCGTAGGCACACGCCCACCCACAGTAGACGAATTTGAACAATACGAAAGCCGTCACAAACGCAGACTTTCAATGCGTCCAGGAATCACAGGAATGTGGCAGGTAAGCGGACGCTCAAACATTCAAGATTTCGAGAAGGTTGTCAGACTCGACTGCAAATACATAGACGAGTGGTCGCCGCTTCTTGACATTAAAATCTTATTCAAAACAGTAGGAGTCGTGCTGTTCCACAAAGGTGCGGAATAAATGAAAAAGTACACAAGCGACAAAAAACTGAATATCGCTATGCTGGGACACAAACGAATCCCCTCCCGTGAAGGCGGAGTAGAAATCGTGGTAGAAGAACTGGCTACCCGAATGGTAAGAGACGGTAACGCAGTCACCTGTTACAACCGAAATGGACACCATGTCAGCGGAAAAGAATTTGACACAGCAGAAACAGACAACTACAAAGGCGTCAAGCTCGTCACTGTTCCCACTGTTGACAAAAAGGGATTAGCCGCTATGACCGCATCTGTGTCGGCTGCAATAAAATGCAGTTTTGGCAAATACGACATTGTACACTTTCACGCCGAAGGTCCTTGTGCAATGATATGGCTGCCAAAAATGTTCGGCAAAAAATGTATTGCCACAATACACGGACTTGACCACCAAAGAGCAAAATGGGGCAAGCTGGCAGGCACATACATTATGGCAGGCGAAAAATGTGCAGTAAAGCACGCCGACCACATTATAGTCCTTAGTCAAGGCGTAAAAGATTATTTCAAACAAACATATAACCGTGACACTGTGTTCATACCTAACGGAGTGAACAGACCGACTGTTCTCCGAGCAGATATGATAACCTCGGAATACAATCTCAAAAAGGACGACTATATCTTGTTCTTAGGCAGATTAGTACCCGAAAAGGGTGTTGCATATCTCATAGATGCTTACAACAAGCTCAACACAACAAAAAAGCTCGTCATTGCCGGAGGTTCCTCCGATACCGATGAGTACACTAATTTGCTGAAGGACAAAGCCAAAGGCAACGAGAACATTATTTTCACCAGCTTTGTACAAGGACAGATACTCGAAGAACTGTACAGCAACGCCTATATCTACTGTCTGCCATCAGATTTGGAGGGTATGCCGCTCAGTCTGTTAGAGGCAATGAGCTACGGCAACTGTTGTGTCACAAGTGACATATCAGAATGCAGCGATGTAGTAAAAGACAAGGCTGTCACTTTCAAAAAAGGCAATGTCAACGACCTTGCCGAAAAGCTACAGACGCTCTGTGACGACAGTGCCCTAACACAAAGCTACAAAGACAGTTCCGCAGACTATATCTGCAACAAATATAACTGGGACAAAATAACAACCGAAACACTAAATCTGTATCGCAACTGACTTTATCAAAACAAAAAACACAGCACGAGGACAAATGCTATGACAATCATAGTTACTGGCGGAGCCGGATTCATCGGCTCAAACTTCATTTTTTACATAATGAAAAAGCATCCCGATTATCGTATAATTTGCCTCGACAAGCTGACATACGCCGGCAATTTATCAACGATATCTTCGATGCTCTGCAAAGACAATTTTAGATTTTATAAAGCAGACATTTGCGACAAAAATGCAATACAAAAACTTTTTGAGGAAGAAAAGCCGGATATGGTGGTAAATTTTGCGGCAGAATCAAATGTCGACCACTCAATAGACACGCCGGACATTTTTCTTAAAACCAATATTTTAGGCGCCGGAGTCTTGATGGACGCCTGTGTAAAATACGAAATCAAACGATACCACCAAATATCCACTGACGAGGTATATGGAGACCTACCGTTAGACAGACCCGAATTACTATTCACAGAGAGTTCACCTGTCCGTGTGAGCTCTCCCTACAGCAGCTCAAAGGCGTCCGCTGATTTATTAGCCATGGCGTACAACAGAACTTATGGACTGCCTGTAACCATCAGCAGATGTTCCAATAACTACGGACCATACCAGCTGCCCGAAAAGCTGATTCCGCTGACTATAGCTAATGCAGTGAATGATAAGCCGATATCCATTTACGGTGACGGTCTAAACATTAGAGACTGGCTATATGTCGAGGATCACTGCGAGGCAATAGACCTAATACTTCACAAAGGCAGAATCGGAGAGATATACAATATCGGCGGTCACAACGAAATGCAAAATATAAATATTGCAAAAACAATATGCAAAGAGTTGCACAAGCCCGAATGTTTAATAACATATGTTGCCGACCGAAAAGGTCACGACAAGCGATATGCTATAGACGCTGCAAAGATTCACAATGAATTAGGATGGACACCAAAAACCAAATTCAATGACGGTATTATAAAAACTGTTCAGTGGTACCTTAACAACAAGCAATGGTGGAAACCAATATATCGCAATATAAACGAAAAAAGGTGAGAAAATAATGAAAATCCTGATGATAAACAAATTTCTCTATCCAAACGGAGGCTCTGAAAGTTATATTTTTAGGCTGGGAGAATATTTGGAGAAAATCGGTCACGAGGTGCAGTACTTCGGTATGGAGCATGACGGCAGATGCGTAGGCAACAACGCTAACCAATACACCTCTCAAATGGATTTTCATAACGGCTCGATGCTGTCAAAAATCACTTATCCTATAAAAACAATATACTCCTCCGAGGCGAGAAAGAAAATACGAAAGGTTCTTGATGACTTTTCACCTAATGTGTGTCACCTCAACAATTTCAATTATCAGCTGACACCGTCAGTAATTTTAGAAATAAAAAAATGGGAAAAGGACACCGGCAAAAAGTGCAAAATCATTTACACCGCCCACGACTACCAATTAGTCTGTCCAAACCATATGTGCCGCACTGTAACCGACAATGCGAATTGCGAAGCCTGTTTTGGCAACAAATTCGTTAATTGTGCAAAGAAAAAATGTATTCACGGCAGCACTGTAAAATCCATAATAGGAATGACAGAAGCATATTATTGGAACTCCAACAAAGTGTACAAAAACATTGATACAATCATATGCTGCAGTAATTTTATGAAGTCAAAATTAGACAGCAACCCTATATTCAAAAGCAAGACGATTGCGCTCCACAACTTTGTAAATTCTGTAAGCTGTGACAAAAAAAGCGAAAAAAAATATGTGCTGTATTTCGGAAGATATGCCGAAGAAAAGGGTGTACATACTCTGTTGAAAGTATGTCAGCAACTTTCTGATATAAAATTTATATTCGCAGGCTCAGGTCCGTTAGAAGATGATTTGAACGGTATAAAAAATGTAGAAAATGTCGGATTCAAAACAGGCGATGATTTGAACGAACTGATTTCCGGCGCCGCATTCAGCATATATCCGTCCGAGTGGTATGAAAACTGCCCGTTCTCTGTTATGGAAAGCCAAATGTTCGGCACACCGGTAATAGGTGCGAACATCGGCGGCATTCCCGAACTGATAAAAAACGGCGAAACCGGCGAACTTTTTGAGAGTGGAAGCGAAAGTGACCTGTCAGAAAAAATTCAAAAGCTGTGGAATGATGAAGAACTGCTAAAATCATACTCCGCTAACTGCAAAAGCACTAAATTCGACAATGTAGAGCAGTACACAGAAAAACTGCTGAAAATATATCAACAATAATCAAGAGGAAAAAAACATGGCAAAAAAACTAAACGGTACAGTAATAGTCACATACAGATGCAACGCACGCTGCTCTATGTGTAACAGATACAAAGCGCCGTCTAAGGCTGAAGAAGAAATTTCTGTAGAAACTATCAAAAAACTGCCACCTATGTATTTCACCAATATTACCGGAGGCGAGCCGTTCATACGCACCGACCTAAAGGATATAGTCAGTGAACTGTACAAAAAGAGCGACAGAATAGTTATCTCTACCAATGGATTTTTCACCGACAGAATAGTTGAGCTGTGCAAAGAATTTCCCCAAATCGGTATACGCATATCTATCGAGGGACTTGAAAAAACAAACAACGAAATCCGTGGACTCGATGACGGCTTTAACCGAGGATATACAACACTGAAAAAATTGGTTGATATGGGAATGAAGGATGTAGGATTCGGTATGACTGTCCAAGACAAGAACGCCCCTGACCTTGTTCCGCTGTATGAGTTGTCTAACAAAATGAATATGGAATTTGCCACTGCATCACTGCACAACAGCTTTTACTTTGTAGAGGCTAAGAACAAAATCAACGACAGACCTATGGTAGCAGAGAATTTTGAAAAGCTGATCAACGAGCTGCTCAAATCCAACAGCCCAAAAAAATGGTTCCGTGCATATTTTAACCACGGACTCATCAACTACATATACGGTCAAAAGCGGCTTCTCCCCTGCGATATGAGTTTTGACACCTTCTTTATAGACCCATACGGAGATGTGATGCCTTGCAACGGTACAAAAGACAAAGAGGTTATGGGCAACCTGAATGAGCAAAGCTGGGACGAACTGTGGAACAGTGAACAGGCAGACCGGGTACGAAAAAAGGTGCGTTCCTGCGACAGAAACTGTTGGATGATAGGTTCCGTTTCCCCTGCTATGCACAAATACATTTGGGTACCGGCTATGTGGGTAATAAAGCACAAATTTCTTAATTTCTTTAAAGAAAAAAAATACAGTATGTATGAGCTTCCTATAGTCCGTGAATACCGAGACGGCAAGGTCACGAAGGATGAGCTCGACAAGCTCTCCACCTGCGATATGAACGCAGTAGTCAACAACGGACTGTCCGAAGAATCAATGAACCAACTAAAAAACAAAACCGGCGAGGAAATAGTAGACGCCGATATTATGGCACAACTGAAATAACAAAACTACTTGAGGATTGAAAATGAACATTTTGCTCTCAGCTTATAGCGTAAATCCATACAAAGGCTCCGAAAATGCAGTCGGTTGGAACTGGACTACAACTCTCAGCAAACACTTTCCGGACAGCACAATCTACCTTGTGACGAAAGAATTTAATGCAGAAGACACAAGGAGAGGTATTGAAGAATTCGGGCTAAACAATGTAAAACTGATAATCACAGATGTGCCTAAGGCGCTGAATTGGTTCAGGGAAAAACATTCTATATTCCACCATGGCTACTATATTCTTTGGCAAAAATATGCTTATCGCTGGGCAAAAAAGAGCAAAATCAAATTTGATATTATCCACCATGTTTCTATGGGAAACTACCGAATAACAGGTGATATGTATAAGTTTAAGGACGCTTATACCATATTCGGTCCCGTAGGCGGAGGTCAGACTACAGCGAAGTCTCTCCGCTGTTACTATGAAAAGCAAGGACTTTATGAGTCATTTCGCAATGCAATAAACCATATTTTCGCAATATTGCCGTCATACAAGAGGCAGCTGAAAGGATTTGATAAAGTTTATGCAGTAAATGACGAAACAAAAATCGCCATGGAAAAAGCATCCGGCAGAAAATGTGACAAGCTGTGTGATATCGCAATTCCAGAAAATCTAAAGAATTTGAGCATCAGCCACAAACAGCACGACACGGTGGAGATAATCTATCTCGGCAGACTCATAGAGCTGAAGGGACTTATGCTGCTGGTAGATGTAACAAAAAAATTGGCCGAAATCACAGACAGCAGCTTTCATATTTCGCTCTATGGTGACGATGAAAATTGCGGCTATAAAAACAAACTGCAAAACAAAATAGATGACTACGGACTGAATGATTATATGACAATCAATGAACCTGTGGAATATACAGAAATATCCGAACTATATGCCAATGCAGACATTTTTGCACACCCAACCTTTAGGGATAGCAGTGGTGCTGTGTTCGTAGAAGCAATGGCTCACAAGTTGCCTATCGTTGCACTTAATCAAAGCATAAGCAGAGACCTAAATGAGAACAAATGCGGTCTGTTTGCCAATGTTGATCAATCTAAAGAAGAAATCATCAATGGCTTTGCATCGGCACTAAAGGCACTTATAGAGGACTATAACCTAAGAATTGAGTTAGGTAATAACGGTTATGAGTATGCAAACAAAATGCTGACGATGGAACACAAATTCAATTTGATATACGGAGAATCAACGCTGAATGAACGTCTTAATTGTAAACCCAATTCTTTACACCAATGAAACAAAAAGCATAAAAAAAGTTAATACAATTAAAGACACAATGATTTATGACCTGTGCCTTGCATTTAAGGATTGCGGTCACGCCGTGACATTAGCTGCTTCGGATTTATACAAACCCACTGATGAGGAAAGTTATCCCTTTGAGGTAGTTTGGATGAAAACAAAGTGCACAAATATTTTTCCTCCCAATGTATTCCCCTACTGCCCTGAAGTAAGCGGAATGGCAAAAAACACAAAATATGATCTTGTCATCACCAGCGAAGTTTTTTCTCTAAATTCGCTTATGCTCGCAGTCAGTATTCCAAAAAAGCTTATTGTTTGGCATGAGCTTGCGAAGCACAACAAGATTTTTCACGGATATGCGTCGAGAATTTGGTACGGAATAATCGCACGATTATTTTTCAATAAAGTGTTGATAGTGCCTCGGAGCAAAAATGCAAAGGACTTTATCTCAAAATATTGCAAAAAAGTCAGCAATACGATAATTGACCACGGTGTGAATACCGACAAGTTCAAGCCATACACAAAAAAGGATAATCAATTTGCAATCAGCTCACAGCTAATTCCGCGCAAACATATCGAAAACTCAATAAAAGCATTCGCACAGTATGTAAAAACCTACAACAAAGGCTGTCGTCTCTACATTATGGGTGACGGAGAGGAAAGAGATAATCTCCGTGCATTGTCTGATGATTTATCTATAGGCGAAAATGTTGTATTTACAGGTAAATTACAGCACACCGAACTTATAGAAATTTTGAAAAAGTCGATGGCAATGCTCATCTATACCGAAAAAGACAACAATATGGTATCCGTGGTTGAATCAATAGCATTAGCTACACCTATAATTACAACAAGTGTTCCGTATAATTCAAGCTATATCCTATCGCATAAACTGGGCATTGTGAACGACACTTGGGACGAAAAAGACCTAAACGAAATTGCTACAAACAGCGAATACATAAATAATTGTATTGATTATCGCAAATATCTGCCTACCGACTACAAGGTAAGTCAGTTTATAAATGTCTATAACAACGAAATACTAAAACAATAAGAATGGACAACTAAACAAAATGAAAGCAAAAATCAAACTCGAAAAAAAGCAAATATGGTATGTTTTATTCCTGTTCCTTACTTTTCAAACAGCAATAATAGTTAATACCAAGGAAGGCTCATTATTCTATACGATAATGAACTATGCAGATGAAATCATTGTTGTTTCTTTATTCCTAATAACAATAGCAAAGTATAAATTTGAGGTTCATCTTTTGCCGTTTGAACGGCGAATGTTGTTGTTTTTGGTAATATTTGAAATAATGGGAATAACAACAGGCATCTACTATCAGTATCAAGAAATAAAATATATGATTCTCGATGCCTTTCAATCAATTAAGTTCATTATGCTATACTATTCGGCACGACTGCTTACAAAAGACCAGCTTGATGATAAATTTTTCTTGCCGCTGAACAATCTTGTCAGAGTATTTGCGGTTATTTTGTTGGTACTCGGACTGCACGATGTTTTACTTTCTCCTTGGTGGCCGACATACGACTTCAGATATTTCGTTAATACTATATCATTGTTCTTTAACCATCCGGAGAACCTATCCAGATGCTGTATGGCTCTGATATTTGTACTGGCGTATAACTACAGGTACTACAAACACAATATATACTACATATTCATGCTGTCGGCAGTAATACTCTTTGCATTCCGTGCAAAAGCTGTGCTTGCACTGTTTGTATTCTTCGCTGTATTTATTTATTTTGTAAAGCTTAGATTCCAGAACTTGATTCCTGCCGGTATTGCAGGTGTAGCCGGAATCGCATATTTGGGCAAAGACGCATTCTCTCACTACTATCGCTCTACCGAGTTTTCGGTTCGACAGAAGCTGACGGAGGACTCTATCAAAATAGCTAACCAATACTTCCCTATCGGCACAGGCTTCGGCAGTTTCGGTACTAACTCAGCGATACAGCACTATTCTAAATTGTATGTAAAGATGGGCTATCTGTATTCGTGGGAAATGGGACCACGAAGTCACTATATGAATGACACATTTTGGCCAAGTCTATTTGCACAAACAGGATGGTTTGGCACTGCGGCATTCGCTATAGCATTGCTTAATCTATTGGACTTCATAATAAGAAGTCGAAAAAAAGATGTGTACTTTTTCTGGGTTGCGATATCAATATTGGCATATGACGTTATCTCAAGTGCAGCCAATACGGCTTTCTTTCACCCGTCAGCAATGGCGCCGTATCTGTTCTTGGGACTGATAATGTCAATATATGTTTACCCCAAAAAAGTATCTAATTGATAAGGATAAAATATGAACACACTATCTTTGGAGGAAATACAAGGTATAAGCCTCGATATTATGAAAGACATAGACAGAGTTTGTCGCAAACACGGACTGAAATATACCGGTATAGGCGGAACTCTTATAGGTGCAGTAAGACATCACGGATTTATACCGTGGGACGATGACATAGATATATTTATGCCTCGTTCCGACTATGAAAAATTCACAAAAATATATCCAAGAGAATGTGCCGAAAAATACAGGCTGTTTTCCTTTGAAAACGACAAAGACTATTATTATTCATTTCTAAAGGTTTGCGACAAAACGACTCAAGTCGAAGAACCTTATAAACCGATAATATCTGGCTTGGGCGTATTTGTGGATATATTCCCTATAGATAATCTGTGTCGAAAAAATTATAATCTAAAACAAAGATATCTTAGATACCTGATTATGAAAATTCAGGTTAGTTTATGCTTTGAATCCCCAAAGAAATACAGAACATATATAAAGAGAATTATTAGACCTTTTTTTGCGCCTCGTAATTATAAATATTACCTTAATAAATTGCAGAACTTTTCTAAAATAGAAAATGATAATCCAAATGCAGATTACAGTGGATGTTTTTCAAACGGAGACAACTTTATGTATGACAAAAAAGTATTTGAAACATACATAGACCTTGATTTTGAAGATATGAAAATGATGTGCATAAAAGAATATGATACTTTTTTGAAAAAAATATTCGGTAATTATATGGTAATTCCGCCGGAAAATGAAAGAGCATCCCACTGCATAAGAGCATACAGAGTAGAGGAAAAAGATGCGTAAAAAAAGAGCTACCTACAATATCATAACCTCAATCATCTACCAGGTAGTAATGGTTTTGGTTAACTTTATAGTACCAAAGCTGATTATGTCTACCTTTGGTTCGGCTATGAACGGACTGATAAACTCTATAACGCAGTTTTTGTCCTATGTTTCGCTGTTAGAGTCAGGGGTATGCAATGTTGTAATCGTCAAATACTATGAGTCTTTGGCTAATGAAGACCAAATAAAAACGAGCCAAATATACAAAGAATCAAAAAAGTTTTTTAACGGTATTGCTGCTTTCTCAGTAGGATATATAGCACTGCTCTGTGTGTTTTATCCTATGTTTGCAAAGAGTGACTTTGCCTCCCATACCATTATCAAGCTGATACTGATTATATCAGCGATTACGCTGACTCAGTACCTCTTTGGTATATCTGCTCGCTGTCTTATTCAGGCTGACCAAAGAGCATATATAGTCAATATAACAAAAACTGTAGCAAATATTTTCAGCACTGTATTTGTGCTAATTTTCGTAAAGCTGAACTGCAATGTTTTCATTGTAAAAGGCTCCAGCACTGTGGCACTGATATGCATACCCATTGTATTCTGCCTGTATGCAAGGCGAAGATATAAAATTTCCTCATCTGTATCTCGCAACAAAAAGCTGCTCAGTGACAAATGGGACGGCTTAGGTCAGCACATTGCGGCATTTATACACAGCAATGCCGATGTTGCGCTGCTAACCATATTCTCAGGTGTTGTTCAGGTATCCATATACTCAGTATATGCAATGATTTTGGACGGACTGAGTTCACTGTGTTCCACGCTTACTAACGGCGTTTCTGCCGCATTTGGCAATATGATAGCGAAAAAGGAATATGATAACCTAAAACGCAGTTACATAGCCTTTGACTATCTGTACACGATAATCATATTCATACTGTTTACCGTTGCATATCATATGATTTTGCCTTTTATCAGAATATATACTGCGGACATTACGGATGCAAACTACATTATACCCCTGTATGCAATTATCGCAATTCTTGCCAGAGGAATATACTGTATTCGCTGCTCGTACACATGCATAATTTATGCTGCCGGTCACTTTAGGCAGACCACAAGGAACTGCTTTATTGAGGCAATAATAAACATTGTTATATCACTGCTGCTGGTACACAAATACGGAATTGTCGGCGTCGGTATAGGTACTCTGATAGCAATGGCATACAGAAGTATTGACTACATATACTATCTCTCAAAAAATATTATCAAATGGGATATAAAAAAGGTTGCCTTTAGATACCTAATAAACATTATCGGCATTGCAACAGTTTACGTATCAGTAAAATGGATACCTTATGACAGCATAAACAGCGTCAAAGATTGGATAATCTATGCAGTAATAACCACACTCATAACAGTAATAGAATTTTTGGTAATCAACACCCTCCTAAACAGAAGAGGAATGAAAGATGTTTACCAAATATACATAAAACCAATGATAGCAAAATTCATAAAGAAATAATAAAAAGCCAACGATGCCGGAATTTAGCGTCTTTGGCTTTTTTATTTATACTCAATTACACAAAAAACAGGAGTGCCGAAGCGCTCCTGTTTTGTAGTATCAGTAGTAATTATGAATTACTTGCCTGCCTTGATTGCAGCCTGTGCAGCAGCAAGACGAGCAATAGGAACTCTGAATGGTGAGCAAGATACATAATCGAGACCGATATTGTGGCAGAACTCAACAGATGATGGGTCACCGCCGTGCTCACCGCAGATACCGCAGTGGAGAGAAGGACGAGTAGCCTTACCCTTTTCTACAGCCATCTTCATGAGCTGACCAACACCTTCTTGGTCAAGCTTTGCGAACGGATCGTTCTCAAAGATCTTAGCATCATAGTAAGCATCAAGGAACTTACCGGCATCGTCACGGCTGAAGCCGTAAGTCATCTGAGTAAGGTCGTTTGTACCGAAGCAGAAGAACTCTGCCTGAGTAGCAATCTTGTCAGCAGTAAGAGCAGCACGAGGAATCTCAATCATAGTACCAACTTCATACTTCATATCGATACCGGAAGCAGCGATTTCTTCGTCAGCAACCTTAACAACGATATCCTTAACATACTTAAGTTCCTTAGTGTCGCATGAGAGAGGAATCATAATCTCAGGAGCTACAGTCCAATCAGGATGTGCCTTCTGAACATTGATAGCAGCACGAATAACTGCCTTTGTCTGCATCTTAGCAATTTCAGGATATGTAACTGCAAGACGAAGACCACGGTGACCCATCATTGGGTTGAACTCGTGGAGAGATGCAATAATAGTCTTAATCTCTTCTACAGTCTTGCCCTGAGCGTCAGCGAGCTTCTTAATATCTTCTTCCTCAGTAGGAACGAACTCGTGGAGAGGTGGATCCAAGAAACGGATAGTAACAGGACAGCCCTCAAGAGCCTCATAGAGAGCCTCAAAGTCACCCTGCTGATAAGGAAGAATCTTATCGAGAGCAGCTTCTCTCTCTTCTACAGTGTCGGAGCAAATCATTTCACGGAAAGCAGCGATTCTGTCCTCTTCAAAGAACATATGCTCTGTACGGCAAAGACCGATACCTTCTGCACCGAGCTCACGGGCCTTCTTAGCATCAGCAGGAGTATCAGCATTTGTACGTACCTTAAGAGTTCTGTACTTATCAGCCCAAGCCATAATTCTGCCGAATGTGCCTGCGATAGTAGCGTCAACAGTAGGAATAATACCATCGTAGATATTACCTGTTGAACCGTCGATAGAAATATAGTCGCCCTCGTGGAATTCTTTACCTGCGAGAGTAAACTTCTTGTTTTCTTCGTCCATAGCGATGTCGCCACAGCCGGATACACAGCAAGTACCCATACCACGAGCAACTACAGCTGCGTGAGATGTCATACCGCCACGAACGGTAAGGATACCCTGAGAAGCCTTCATACCGGTGATATCCTCAGGAGATGTCTCAAGACGAACAAGAACAACCTTTTCGCCTCTTGCGTTCCACTCTTCTGCATCTTCTGCGGAGAATACAATCTTACCGCAAGCAGCACCGGGAGAAGCGCCAAGGCCCTTGCCCATAGGAGTAGCCTCTTTAAGTGCTTTTGCATCAAACTGTGGGTGAAGAAGTGTGTCGAGGTTACGAGGATCGATCATCTCAACAGCTTCTTTTTCTGTTCTCATGCCCTCATCAACAAGGTCACAAGCAATCTGAAGAGCAGCCTGAGCTGTTCTCTTACCATTTCTGGTCTGGAGCATATAGAGCTTGCCGTGTTCTACGGTAAATTCCATATCCTGCATATCTCTGTAGTGGTCCTCGAGAGTCTTGCATACTGTCTTGAACTCTGCGAAAGCCTCTGGGAATTTTTCTTCCATCTCAGCTATTTTCATAGGTGTACGAACACCGGCAACTACGTCCTCGCCCTGTGCGTTAGTAAGGAACTCACCGAAGAGGCCCTTTGCGCCTGTAGCCGGGTCACGAGTGAAGGCAACACCTGTACCGCAATCATCACCCATATTACCGAATGCCATTGACTGTACGTTTACGGCAGTACCCCATGAATAAGGAATGTCGTTGTCACGACGATATACGTTTGCACGAGGATTGTCCCAAGAACGGAATACAGCCTTGATAGCACCCATCAACTGCTCCTTAGGATCAGTTGGGAAGTCTTCGCCGAGCTTAGCCTTGTACTCATCCTTGAACTGAAAAGCAAGCTCTTTAAGATCGTCTGCATCAAGCTCTACATCCTGCTTAACGCCCTTCTTAGCCTTCATTTCGTCGATAAGCTGCTCAAAATACTTCTTACCAACTTCCATAACTACGTCAGAATACATCTGAATGAATCTTCTGTAGCAGTCCCAAGCCCAACGAGGATTGTTAGACTTTTCAGCAATAACCTTAACAACATCTTCGTTAAGACCAAGGTTGAGGATTGTATCCATCATACCGGGCATAGATGCACGAGCACCTGAACGAACGGAAACAAGAAGAGGATTCTCCTTATCGCCGAACTTCTTGCCGGTGATACCTTCCATTTTAGTGATGTACTCATTGATCTCTGCCATAATATCAGCATTGATTTCACGGCCGTCCTCATAGTACTGAGTACAAGCCTCTGTTGTAATCGTGAATCCCTGAGGAACAGGAAGACCGATGTTTGTCATCTCAGCAAGGTTAGCACCTTTACCGCCGAGAAGCTCTCTCATGTTTGCATTACCCTCTGAGAAGAGGTAGCAATACTTCTTTGACATGTAGAAATACCTCCTAAAATAATTCATAAACTAATACAACATATACATATTTAGTATATAGCAGTAGAATTATAACACATCACAATGCAAATTACAAATACTTTTTACTGAAATTAGCCATATGTGTTGAATTTTTTTTCGATTTAGTGCATAATTAGATAAAATACCGAGTAAACGGCAAAAGAATAGGAGTTATACATTATGAAATGTGCAATAATTATGGCAGGCGGAAAAGGCACAAGAATGAAAAGCAACGGCCCAAAGGTTATGTGCGAAGTGCTTTTTGAACCTATGATAAGCCATGTAGTCAAAACTGTAAAAGAAATGGGCGCAGAAGATATCTGTGTTATCACCGGATACGAACACGAAATTGTTGAGAGCTTTCTTGCAGATATGGACAGCAGCGTAAAAACAGTGCTGCAAAATCCACAACTCGGCACCGGACACGCAGTTATGCAAGCGAGAGATTTCATCACCGCTCACAAAGATGACGACATCATTGTGCTAAACGGAGACGGTCCGCTCATCGATGCAGACACCTTGAACAAAGCATATGACTATCACAAAGAAAACAATAACTCAATCACACTTATCTCAGCTATAGTGGAGGACACTAACGGAATTGGTCACATAAAGCGTGACGAAAACGGAAAACTGGAGCGTATCATTGAGCACAAAGATGCTACAGAGGAAGAAAAGAAGAACCTAAATGAATCGAACGCAGGATTCTACTGGTTCAACGGCAACGACCTGCTCTATGCTCTCGATAATATTACAAACAACAATGCGCAAAATGAATACTACATCACCGACAGTGTGGCTATACTCATCGCCGCCGGAAAGAATGCAGGCGCATATGTGGTTGAGGACGCAGAGGTTACTCTGGGTGCAAACGACCGCAGACAGCTCAATATTCTCAACAACATTATGAGAAAGAATATTAACGAAGGTCATATGATAAACGGTGTGGATATTCCCTGCACCGACGGTGTTATGATAGGCAGAGATGTCCAAATCGGCAAGGGTACAAGAATTTTGCCTAACACAATTATCCTCGGCGGCACCAAAATCGGAGAAAATTGTGTAATCGGACCTAATTCCTGGGTAGCCGATTCAGTGATAGGCAACGGCGTTGTGCTCGACAACTGCAAAATCACCGATTCCACTATTGAAGATGGTGTTGACTGCGGACCCTTCGTTAAGGTCAGAGCCGGCAGTGTACTGAAAAAGGATGTCCATATCGGCAACTTTGTTGAGGTGAAAAACAGCATTGTAGGCGAGGGAACAAAGAGTGCACATCTGACATACATCGGCGACAGTGATGTAGGTGCAGGCGTAAACTTTGGCTGCGGCACAGTAACTTGCAACTATGACGGAAAGGTTAAATCTCGCTGCACAATCGGCAACGGTGCATTTATCGGCTGTAACACTAACCTGATTGCACCTGTGGAAGTAGGCGAAAAAGCATACATTGCCGCAGGCTCAACTATCACAGACGACATTCCGTCCGATGCACTGTCAATAGCCAGAGCAAAGCAAGTGAACAAAGAAGGATGGGTAAAAGAAAAGAAACCATACAAGGAATAACATAATGAAAAAAACAAAACAACTCCTGTGTTTTGTTTTGTGCGTAGCAATGATTACAGCAATCTTAGGCGGCTGTACTGCCGCCCAAGAGGCTGAGGCAACCACCGTCAGAACAACAACTACTACCACAACGCAAACCACAGTCACAACTACAGAAAACAAAAAGACGACCTTCGCTGAAAGCAGCACACGAAAGGTTTACGACGGGCTAAAAAAGGACAGCAGCGGAAATTATCCATACAAGCTGGCAGAGTATTCCACATATTACAATGACAAAAACGAAACCCGTTCCTATAATATGGGAAAGGCCGCATCAAAAATAAACAATCTGTGCATACCCGACGGCAGCGTATTCTCTTTTAATCAAACTCTCGGCAAGCGTACAGTAACATCCGGATACAAAGAAGCCCATGTAATATCAAACGGTGAACTTGTTGATGGGCTCGGCGGCGGAATTTGCCAAATCAGCAGTACAATATTCGAGGCTGTACTAAGGGCTAATCTGCAAATTGTTGCGAGAACAAATCACTCACTGAAAATAGCATATGTTCCTCTGGGCGGAGACGCTACGGTGGATTGGAACAGCAAGGATTTTCAGTTTAGGAACAATACCGGCAGCAAGATACTGCTGAAAATGGAATGTAAAAAAGGCAAAGTTACCTGCAAAGTATATGCAAAAAAGAATGTAAAAGCGGGAGACGTTGACGTTAGCATAAAACAAGACGGCGACTATTATGTGCTGACACGCAAGGTCAACGGAAAAGTAAACTACACCACAAGAAGCTTTTACAAGGAAGCAAAAACAACAACTGCCCCAAAGGCTGATAAAAAAGAAAAGAAACACTGACATCTGAATTTTGAGTGTGCCAAACTTTTTATTTCACAGTTTCCTTTTCTTTGCATAATTAACCCCCGGTATAATGCGATACCCTTCACATTATACCGGGGGTCCTTTTCTAAAGTTCGCCTTGCATCAAACATGACTGTTTTATTTTTTCTTTGAATTCAATTTTTGTGCTTTTAATCTTTCTTTATATAGCTTAACCTGTCTTTTTTTGACCTTGTTAAAGCTCTTTACATCCTTGTTCCAAGCAGCCTTTTGCTTAGCTGTAAGATTAGATGGTTTCATATCACACTGTTCTACAAGATATCTGCCCATAGCGTGTGTAATATATTTTGCGCCCTTACCATTGATATGGGTACCGCCGTCACGGCTGCAATTTTTCCAACTGAATTCAGGAATAAGCTGTGTTTCAACATTAAAATCTAAAAATTTGATGTTGTTCTCATCAGCAAACTTTTGGGCAGCGTTATGTTTTTGCCAATTCCAATACTTTCCGCACGGAACGCTGGTGATCATAAGCTGACAATTATTCGCCTTGCACAGTTCAATCAGCTTTTTGACATAAACATCCGAATTACTCGAAAGATTGGCGGTGCTTCCGTCATTAACGCCCATATATGTTGCGCCGTACTTAAACGGCTTTTTTTCAACACCGTTAACATAGCCCTTTGCAACGAACTTATACTTGCCCTTTTCGTCGGTAAAGTCTCTGGACTTTATTCTCTTCCATCTGTATTTGTATTTCATAAGAGGCCAACGATAACTGATGCCGGACATAATCGCATCATCCAAATTATCAAATGAGTTTTTGTAGGCATCCATACGCTCTTTTACTTTGCTTTCAATCTTAGTACTTTTGCTGACAATCAGATTTCCGTTAGCATCGAAAACATTTACGCCATCAAACATACAGTCTGTTTCAACAACAATCATCTTCGGCTTTTGATATTTCATAAAATCTACAGCCTTGCGATACAGTTCAACGGTGTTAGAGCCGGGCATTCCTATATCACAAGAGGTTATACCCTGCTCCTGCCAAAGCTGAATCGGATTAAAGGCACGATACATATTTGAGTTACCGAGGAACAGAACATCTATGGTATCTCTTTCCTCTGCCAAATATGCTTTTGTAACCATAGCAGACATACCCTCGGTATTAGCATCTGCCTTAGGCGTGAAAAGATTTGAAAATCCTGCAAAAATCAAACAGAATATTATGGTAAATATTAAGCCTCTGCCGAAGCCTTTTAAATTTTTCTCTTTATACTTCATAACTATTACCTAAAACTGACCGTAAATCATTCCGGCATCCCCAAAAGCTCCGCCGTAAAATCCTGTAATAATAACCGTAAACATAAGCACAAGATATATCAACCAACGGAAAACAAGGTTCTTTTGTGACAGCTCAAGTCTGATGTCGTGACCGTTTTCTTTGAGCTTACCGATAACATATATAGCTATTGTAGCAACGACCAAAAGAGCGTAGTCCTTGTTGGAAATATGCGGAATCTTGATTGTATCATTGAACAACTCCACAAAATTAGGACGGGTGGTAAACAACTGTGCAAGATAATGCCAGCTGTCCGCCAAAGTGGCGCTTCTGAATATCAGCATACCGACATTGACAATAACGAATGTACGGAAAATTTGGAATCCGTGATACCATTTTGTATCTCTGTTGAGCTTTATTTTTGTGCAGAGCTTGTCTGTAAGCGGCTTTGTAAACTCGCCAAGCATCATCAATATGTAATAGTACAATCCATAGAATATGTACTTTCCGCTGGCTCCGTGCCACAATCCATTGCAAAACCAAACAAAGAACAGTGCATATGCAGCCGGAATCATACCTGTAAGAAATTCATTCTTAATATGCTTGCGACAGGAAGCGTTGACCTTTTTAAAATTATTTGAAAGGCTGACCGGATAGAACACATATTCCTTCAGCCAAAGGCCAAGCGTAATGTGCCATCTACGCCAAAATTCATTTATGCTGCGTGAGAAGAAAGGCTGTCTGAAGTTTTCAGCAAGTTTAACGCCGAACATTTCGGACACACCGCTGACAATATCGATACAACCCGAAAAGTCGCAGTAAAGCTGCAATGTGTATCCCAATATACCAATCAGAATTGATGTACCGCTGAGGATATCCGCATTGTCAAAGATTCCGTTTACGATAAAGCCGAGGCGGTCTGCAATGACAAGCTTTTTGAAAAGACCGTACATCATCAGTATACCGCCGTTCTTGATTACATCAAAATCAAGATAGTGCGGCTCTCTGAACTGCTTGTCCATATCACCATAGCGGTCAAAGGGACCCTCACTGATATGCGGGAAATAGCTCAAGAACAGCAGAAGTCTAAAAGGATTCTTTTCTGCCTGAATGGTGCCTCTGTACACATCTACAATATAGCTGACTGCCATAAGAGTGTAGTACGATATACCCAAAGGCAACACAACGCTGAACAGCGGAATCAGCTTACCGCCTCCAAAGAGGTGTGAAATTCCGTTGATTATATCGCCAAAGAAATTGCAGTATTTCAGTGCAGCCAAAACGGCTATATTTAGCACAACAACCGTAGTCAAAACTGCCTTTTGCTTTTTTTGAGTTTTCGCTTTCAGTTCCTTTTTTTCTGCTCGCTCAAGCCCCTTTTTTTTCAGCTTAAACTCGTCACTGTACTTTTGGATTTGCCTCGCTCCGAGGAAAATGAGCAGAGCGGACAGCACAATAAATACGCCCAAAAACTGACTGGAAAAGAAGTAAAACACCAAAGAAGCAATGAGTAAAACTACCCATTGCGCTTTTTTAGGCACTATATAGTAAAATATGCCTGTGACTAACAAAAATATAAGGAATACAAAAGAAGTGTATGTCATTTAGTCCTCGTCCTCTAATTTTTCGATAAGTGCCATAATCGCTTTTGCACTGTTAAAGTTTTCGGGAACAAGGTCTGTTACACCGATTTCTACATCAAATTCGTCATCAATTTCGCTGACGAGACGAATAATAGCGAGAGAATCAAGAATTCCGTCATCTACCAATGCAGTCTCTTTTTCAAAATCAACACCCGGTTTAATTTCATTGAGAATTTCTAAAAGTTCGTCCATTTTTATTACCTCTTTCTAATTATTTCTAATATATTATAATGTTTTATAAACTTTTTGCAACACTTTTCTGTCAAGTTTTCCGTTTGCGTTTTTCGGCATTTCTTTAATGCGCAAAACTTTGTCGGGAACCATATACGGCGGAACTTTGTTTTTCACTGCATCCAGCACAACCGAAGTGTCTTTTACTCCGCCCTCATAAATCAACGCCAGGCAGTCATCATCCTTGTCGTAGATGCAGGCGCAAGCCTTTACCTTAGGCACACTGTTAGCTCCCGCCTCAATCTCGCCGAGTTCAATGCGGTAACCCATACGCTTAATCTGAAAATCCTTGCGTGAAATGTAGATAAGCTCGCCCCTGTCATTGTACTTTACTATATCACCGGTGCGATATACTCGCTCCGGGAATTTTTTGTTCAGAGGATTTTGGACAAAAGCTGACGCAGTCTTTTCGGGATTACCGTAATATCCGTCTGCCATAAAAGTAGAGCGAACAAACAACTCGCCTTCCTCGCCTACTGCTGCCTCTGTGCCGTCCTCTTTTACAACAAACACATCGCAGTTATCACAGGCTTTTCCTATAGGCAGGCTGTCGTCGTCTGCAAACTCTCTGTCCACCACATAAAAAGTACAAATATCAGTGGTTTCGGTAGGGCCGAACAGATTAGCAAACTTTACGCCGTCCAAATTCTTTATCCAATAATTAAGCTGCTTTGTGGGCATAACCTCACCGGCAAACAAAACAGTCTCAAGATATTCAGGCTTTGCAACATCAAAAGCCTTCCAATTAGACAAAATAGAAATTGCCGTAGGTACCCAATAGATAGTATTGATTTTCTTTTCGTTAAGAAATCCGATAAGATTAAGGGGAAAAGAAAAATATGACTTAGGTATAATATTGTAGGTACAGCCGCACTTTACGGTAGAATAAAAATCCGTAACAGACATGCTGAAATACAGCGGTGTCTGCGAACCGAAAGAAGTTTTTTCGTCAAAATCAAACTCTTCGGTCACCCAATTAACATAGCTGATAAGTGCACGGTGACTGATTACGGTGCCCTTAGGCATTCCGGTAGAGCCGGAGGTAAAGAGGATATACGCAATGTCCATATCTATCATACGGTGTCTTATGTCAGTTAACACCGTTTCGTCTGCACTTGCGGCAACTGCTGTTTCGTACTCTACTACTGTACTGTCACCGGCAACCTCGTGAGCAACCTCGGCAGATGCAGAATCGGCAATAATCAGTGGATCATCAAGAGTGGAAATGATATTTTCGATTCTGTCTTTTGGGGAATGAACATCCACTACTATGTAATAATCACCTGCATAAAGTGTACCCATCATAGCATCGATACAGTTGACCGACTTGTCGATAACAACAGCTACAGCTCTTTTACTGCCGTACTGTGAAAGATATGTGGCAATGCTCTTAGCGTGAGCAGTTACCTCGCCGAAGGTAGACTCTCTGTCTATATCGGTAAATCCCACCTTGTCGGGATATTTTTTTGTTGTAGATTCTAAAAATTCTAATACATTCTTCATAGCAAACAAATCTCCGAGAACAAAACTGTTCATCTTCACAATTTTTTATATGGCTATTATATATAGAGCACAACACATTATCAACATATTTTAAGAGATTTTGACAATTCTTTACTTTTCGTAATATGCAGTTCAGAAAAAATTAAAATAGGATTAACTCATTGTTTGTTTCTAATTCTTATTTTGCCGTTATTATATAAACAGCAGAGGGAAATCTGCAAATAAAATACAAAGGGGCGTTTGGTATGGTAGATTATATCACCGGCATAAACGGAATAGGAAAATCACGAATAATGTTCGAAACGGCAGTAGCTACAGCTGAGATAAGCAAAGGCAATGTGGTGTTCGTAGACAGCAAGAACAAGCTGAACAGAATGCTCCCACCAAATATAAGACTGATAAACGCAGATGACTGTGGTGTACACGGTGCAAAAGCTGTGTACGGATTTTTGGCAGGCTTGTGCGCAGGAAACTATGATATCACTGATGTATTCGTGGACTCCACCGCCGAGATTATAGGCGACAGTACGAACTTGGATGATTTTTTTGAGCTAATGGCAAAATTGTCTGAGCGAACAGAAGTAGACTTTCATTTTTCAGTATGCGACAAGTATTCAGACGAACTGGTTTATCAAACCGCCGAATTGTAAATTCTCCTCCCATAAATATATAAAAGGACTGTGAGGGCGCACTCGAGAGAGCTGCTCCCTCACAGTTCCTTTTTTGAAAAAACTTGACTTTTAGGCAATATGTATTATAATATAACAGTCGGTGTTTATTACGCTGAGGGTCCACCCGTTCCCATTCCGAACACGGTAGTTAAGCTCATGCGTGCCGAAAATAGTCGGAGGGCAGCCTCCCGCAAAAATAGGTCGACGCCGACACAGACAGCCACTTACTCTTTGTAGGTGGTTTTTGTTTTGGGTACAAAAATGCGACAGAGCAAAAAATCTCTGTCGCATTTTTTATAGTTTTAATTTTAGACCGCTTGTTTTTTGCGTCAGCATTTTTTGGATAATCTCGGCTATATATGCTCCCGCCTCGGCAGGGTGCATACCCAAGCGACTGATATTAGACACCACTGTATAGTCCGACTCGCTCATATCGGTACGGGCATTGTACGCTATATATGCAGACATACTCTCGCCGTTAGACAGTCCCGGTCTCTCGCCGATAAGGACGCATGTCACCTTTGCATTCAGGAGCGGCGCAATTTCACGGGCAGTATTGACACGGCAGTATCGCACAAAAAAGGGTGTGCCAATGCTGATGCCCGTACCCTCAAGAGACATGGAAATAATCCGAGTCAAATCGCCCACATTCGCTCCCACGGACGGAGCAGAAAGTCCGTCACCGCAATATATTTGGACATCGACATCTCTTTTGCATCTTTCCAAAAGAATTTGCTTTTGGTCATCGGGAATAATCCGTCCCCAATCGGGTCGAGTCAGCATATCGTGTTTATCTTTGCATGCAGTATGGATCTCGAACAAGCCAAGATTGCTGATTGTTTTTTGGTCAACCTCCAGCATTACAGCGTCGTTTGCGGCAGCATGGTCTGCCCTAAATCTGAGATAAGGCAAAGTCTTATACCTGCTGCCTGTTCTGCCGATTCCTATACGAGCATCGGTAAATTTTTTTAAGTTTTCCATAGCCTTTTTGTCCTTATTGTCGGACAAAAGCAAGTCGTGCATAGGCACCGAAGTAATATCTTTTATATTTTCCACAATCAACATCTCCTACAAAAACAGCGTTGGATCACCGGCAAGTGATGTAAGTTTTCCGTTTTCGGTAATGCCGTGTTTTTCCAGCCAAGAATCAAACTCGGCGATAGGGCGTTTGTTCAGCATTTCACGAACAGCGGCTATATCGTGATAGCCTGTAGACTGATACATGAGCATAATATCGTCGCCCTCCGGCACGCCCATAACATAGTGACAGCCTGATGATGCAAGCATAACCAAGAGAGAATCCACATCATTTTGGTCTGCTTTCATATGATTGGTATAACAAATATCACAACCCATAGGCAAACCGTGCATATGACCGCAGAACACATCCTCGAGGGCGGCTCTGATAAGTTCCTTTGTGTCATAAATATATTCGGGACCGATAAATCCGACAACAGTATTAACCAAGAACGGATTATAATGTCGAGCAAGACCGTAGCAACGGCATTCCATAGTCTGCTGGTCTGCTCCGCTGTGACCGGAGGAAGAAAGCTCCGAGCCCTGTCCCGTCTCAAAATACATAAAGTTAGGTCCCTGGGCGGTAGACAGCTCTTTCATCATATCATTAGCCTCTGCAAGCAGTCCTGTGTCCACGCCAAAAGATGCTAAACTCTTTTCACTGCCGGCTATGGACTGAAAGCACAAATCCATAGGCGCACCGTGACCGAGCGCTTTCATCTGTGTGGTAATATGGGACAAAACACAAATTTGAGTAGGTATCTCAAGTCTCGTTTTCACATCATTGAATAGGTTGAGAATATCCACTGTGCTCTCCTCGGTATCCACCGCCGGATTAAGTCCGAACAGTGCATCACCTATACCGTAGCTGAGTCCCTCTAACAAAGATGAGGTAACGCCCTTAACGCTGTCGGTAGGGTGATTAGGCTGAAGTCTGGATGAAAATGTACCACGTCTGCCGATAGTAGTATTGCAATGGGCGGTAATCTCAAATTTTGACGAGGCATACATTAGATCAAGATTGCTCATTAGCTTACATACAGCGGCTATGACCTCACTCGACAATCCCTTAGACAAAGTCAAAAGTTCTTCGGAAGTACGACAATTATCGAGTATCCATTCTCTCAGGTCACCTATGGTCACACCCTTGACCTTTTCATAAATATCTCTGTCGAGGTCGTCGAGTATAATCCTTGTAACGCTATCCTCGTCATACGGAACAACCGGATTTTCGGTAATTTCGCCAACTGTCATATCGGCGAGCACAACCTTAGCTGCAACTCGCTCAAGGTCGCTGTCTGCACCGAGTCCGGCGAGAGTATCGCCGCTCTTTCGCTCATTAGCTTTGGCGAGCACCTCTTTTACTGAAGAAAAGGAATACATCTTAGAATGCAACATAGTTTTCAAAATCATAAAATCACCCACCTCACACTGAAAATACGAGCTTTTTGACAGAAACGGGCACTGCTCTGCCTCCGCCTACCGATTTAGCTACATCAATATAATCTCCGTCCTCTGCCGACACGCAGTCGATACAGAGTACCGGATAATCCTTTGGCAAATATTTTTTTAAGCAAACGCCCATAGCCTTGCCTATGTCCTGCTCAACGAGTACAATAACAGGCTGCCTGTTGGAAATATGTTCGCCCAATGCATCCGAAATATTATGAGCAATGCCGAGCATATCATCAATCCCGATACTCTTATATCCCGAAAACGAAAGTGCAACAGGTTTTTGGAGCGAATACTTGGACAGACGCCGATTTATGCCGTCAAAGGCAGATGCAATATCTTCGGAGCAATCAATGTTCAAACCGACACACGGAATATTCCTTATAGGCAGTGCCGACTCTATACAGGCTATCGTACTTCCGCTTATATCAAATGAATAGTTGCCTGCGCCTATTACTGTAGCTCGTATCGCATTGTCTGCAACAGTGCAATTATGAATCAGATACCATTTGGAATTTTCTATCTCACGCCACAGCATAACACCCAAGTCACCGTAGCAATAATCATCTAAATCTCTGCCGCAGCACGAAGAAACGCCGCCGGAAAAAATATACCTATCCGCTGACGGCAAAAAATTAAGCTCATCTGTTAAACTATGCACAAGCAGTCGGCATATTTTTTGTGCAACATCTCGCTCAAGTATATCGCCTACACTCAAATCGACACCACCGCTGCACAACAGTTCCGACACATAGGACGAAATATAGGTGACAACTCGGTTATCATCAATCTTTATGAGTCTGCCGCCTACATCTATACAAGACGCAGCCACTGCTTTTCCACAGTCAAACACAGAAATATTTGTGGTTCCGCCGCCTATATCTACACAAGCTACTTTGCACTGCTCTCGGTCGGACAATGTCTGAGCGCCTGTTCCCTTTCCTGCCAAAATGCTCTCGGTCTCGCCTCCTGCTTCTGCCACTATAAAGTCCCCGGCATAGTCGGAAATCTCATAGAGAAGTTCTTTAGCGTTACGGCGGCGTGCACTCTCGCCTGTGATAATCACTGCCCCGCTGCCCAACATATCTGGAGTGACTCCTGCTTTGCTGTATTCGGAGGTAATAATATCCTTTACGCCGATAGCTGAAATCCTGCCGTCCGGCTCTAATGGGGTAAAATATATCTCAGACTGATATATTATTTCCTTGTGGACTATCTCCACCTTGGGTGCACAACCAAATCCCTCTTTTACCGCCAACACAAGCCGACTGATAATGAGGTGGGTGGTGGTAGTACCAACATCTATACCTGTGCTTAAAATTTCTTCTGTCATAGCAAAAATCCTAACGATAAGATAATGTATAAAAAATACAAGGAGGTGCGAAGTGCACTTCCTTGTACAAAAATATTATATCATTATTTTTTTGTATGTCAATAAATAACGCCATCGGATACAGAAAATTTGAGCAACTGTGGCTTGCCGTCCTGAACATAGTCCACAAAGACCTTTCCGTTCTTTTCATGCACGGCGGTAAGCTCGGCACTGTCAGACATAATGTTGGTAAACACAGACATCTGCTCGGCGTCATAATCGTCAATGTTGTCGCTCATAAACAGCACTCCGCCGAAAAGCTGAATAAACTTTGACAAAACCTTTTGCTGCTCAGGAGAAAATCTAATGTTAGTCCGTCTGAGCAAGAATACATCGGGGTCACAAAGAAAAGCTCTGCCGTTCAGGCATCTGCGATAAATACTGTTGTGTATAGCATTAGGAGTGGAAACATCCTCTCTGTGCATATATTTTCTTCTCCAAATATGAGCCCAACCTAAGTCCATATCTGCGCCGATACGCATATAGTCCACTTTGCCGAAACAGGGCATCTGCTGAACGCCGCAGCCGAGAATCTTTTTATTTCCCACGCACTCACGCAAAAAGTCGATGGAGTCGCAGGCAATCTCTCCCCTGCTCTTATTGTACATAGGTACTATAGAAGCGGCATACAAAAAGTCCAGCTTAACCAAATCAAAGCCCCATTCATTCAGCACTGTATTGAACACATTTTTTATGTACTCTCTAACCTGAGTGTTGTATATGTCGAGAGCGTAAAATCCGCCCCAATTTGCACCTACTGTTATAGGCTTACCCTTTTTGTCTTTAATCAGCCAATCGGGATGATTTTTTGCAAGCTTTGAATTATATTGAGCACCGAACGGAGCAAGCCAAAGTCCTGCCTCAAAACCGACGTCATGAATACTGTCGGCAATCTTTTTCATTCCGTTAGGGAATTTTTTGGAGTCAATAGACAGCCAGTCGCCTACTGCGGTTTGGTAGCCGTCATCCACCTGAAATGTGTTGACGAGTTCTTTTTTTGCCTTGAGAGAATGTAAATCTCTGAGTATTATGTCCTCACTTATGCCCTGATAATAATTGTACCAAGAAGTATAGCCCTTTATTTTTTTCTTTGTAATAGGCTGAACTCCGAGTGCAGAAAAATATCTGTCGAACACAACGTCGTAATCTCCGCAATCCAGATACATATCCAAAACATCATAAGGCTCGCTGATAGTTACACCATCTATATCCTTAGAAAATCTCACTTTTCCGCCGGCCATATCGGCATAAATCACCGTAAATCCTGTTCGCTCAGTCATTGAGCCGAGGAAGTCTATGGTGTCGCCCTCTCTCACATAGGCAAAGGAGTGAGAATGAAAGCTGCCTCTCTTTTTTTCCTCCGTAACAAAATTATAATCGCCAACATAGCTGAGGCCGAATTTTTTGCCAAAGAGACTTTTGCCTATCAGTCCGAGTCCGTCCATACGGTCATCGTAGCCGAACTCTCTCGAATCCGTCCACGACTGATATCCGTTGGCAAAAAACAGACTGTTCTCATCAAAGGGATAATCACGCTCAACAAAAAACTTTTTGATAATTATACTGCTCTTAGGTAAAACAGTAACCTTTAATCTGTGGCTGTGTTCCTCTGTGCGAATATCAAAATCGTCATTGTCGCCGGTAGCTGTCTTTATTCTGCTGTCTACCATATAGGTAAAATGAAATTTATAAATCATAACGCACCCCAAAACTAAAATTTTTCAAGAGAGTTGGCGAGAAATGCACGAGTCTTTTCGCTTTGCGGACGCTCAAACACATGCTGCGGTGTACCGCATTCCTCTACCACGCCGTCTGCCATAAATATAATTTTATCCGATACATTCTTTGCGAATTCCATCTCGTGAGTAACAACTATCATTGTACTGCCCTCATCTTTCAGTGACTTAATAACCTTAAGCACCTCACCGGTAAGCTCCGGATCAAGAGCAGATGTGGGCTCGTCGAAGCACAAAATGTCCGGATTCATCATCAAAGCACGAGCAATCGCAACTCTCTGCTTTTGACCGCCCGAAAGCTGACACGGATAGAAGTCAATCTTATCCTTGAGTCCAACACGGTCTATTAGTTGTCTCGCTCTCTGCTCCAACTCTTCCTTTGTGCCCATATCCAAAAGTGACGGTGCTAAGGTCAGATTTTTGAGCACGCTGTACTGTGGGAACAAATTAAAATCCTGAAACACAAGACCAAAATGCAATCTCTTTGTTCTCAAATCTTTTTCTTTTATTCTCTTGTCAACCTTGCCGTCGTATATTGTCTCGCCGTTTACGGTGATTGTACCCTCCTCTGCAAACTCCAAAAAGTTAATGCAACGGAGCAAAGTGGTTTTGCCGGAACCGGATGAACCGATTATAGAAAGTACCTCACCCTTTTCCAAATCGAAGTCGATACCTTTTAGTATTTCTGATTTCCCGAAGCGTTTTTTTATTCCCTTTACTTCTAACAATGCCATAATGTATCGCCTCCTTAGCTGTTAAAATAGCTCATTTTCTTTTCTATAGCACCGAACAGGAGTGTGAGTATTCCGCAGAATATCAGGTAGAATGCCGCTGTGTAGAACAGAGGCCAAAACAGTCCTGCACCGGTAATGTAGTCTTCGCCTATTCTTATAATTTCTACTATAGCTATAGTACGGGCGAGTGATGTATCCTTTACGAGAGTAATAATCTCGTTGCTCATAGGCGGTACAATACGCTTGATTACCTGGAGCAATGTGACCTTAAAGAATATCTGACTCTTGCTCATACCGAGCACAAGTCCTGCCTCCTGCTGCCCCTTAGGTATTCCTTCTATTCCGCCACGATAAATCTCGCTGAAATAACAAGAATAGTTTATGATAAATGCGATAACCGCCGCCTTAAAGCGATATGTACTGTCTACGGTCATGCCGAATATAAGACCGGGGCCGTAGAACACGACAATAATTTGGAGCATAAGAGGTGTGCCACGGATTATCCAGACGATAATCTTTACAAGATATTTAAGCGGCTTAAACTTTGACATAGAGCCAAAGCTCAAAATCAGTCCGATAGGCAGTGCCGCTATAATTGTAATTCCAAAGAGCTTAAAGTTTACCCAAAAGGCTTTTAGCAGCTCCATAGTAACTTCTAACAATGATGTACCCATAACAAATCCTTTCACCAAACAAATGCCTTGCAGCAAAAACCGCAAGGCATTCTGTTCAAATCAAGTTTTATTCAGCAAGATTTACGCCGTACTTTTTGGAAAGCTGTGACATTGTGCCGTCCTTTTTCAGTTCGTCAAGGAACGAATTGATTTTTTCGGGCATATCGGAATCCTGTCTGAAGCCGATGCCGTATTCTTCTGTAGTAAGAGAAACCTTGTAGCCCAGGTCGTCAAAATCCTTACCGTCTGCGGTGAGGGAGTTAGCCATAGTAGAGTCGATGATGCAAGCATCGGATGTGCCGGCCTTAACCTCTTTGATGGCATCTGCCTGTGCGTCAACGGAAAGCACGTTGGAAGAAATCTTTTTTGCTTCCTTTTCGCCTGCGGAACTCTTTTCTACAGCAAATGCAAGGTCTTTCATAGAAGAGATATCCTTGTATTTGTCGAGTTTATCTTTTTTCATAACAACAACCTGGCTGTTGGTTGCGTACGGCTTTGAGAGACTGCAGTTAGCTTTGACTGAATCATCTATAGTCATACCGTTCCAGATACAGTCGATTGTACCAGACTTAAGCTCGGTAAATCTGCTGTCCCAATTTATGGTGATGAACTCAACATCAACGCCCATCTTTTGAGCTACTGCTGTAGCGAGGTCAGCGTCAAAGCCTGTCCACTTGCCTGTCTTTTTGTCCTTATAGTCCATCGGCTCGTACACTGTGATACCGACAACGAGCTTGCCTTTCTTAACTACTGCGTCGTAGTCGGAAGCCGCCGCTGCTGCTTTTGTGTCGGACGATGTGCCGCTATCCTTAGAGCCACCGGAGCAAGCCGCAAATGCAAATGCAACGGTAATCACAGCCAAAAGGACTGCTATAATCTTTTTGATATTTTTCATAATAGTACCTCTTTCTCCCAAATGATAATGCCATTATACTTTATTTCTTTACCAAAGTAAAGTGTTAATTTGAAAAAGTGTAAAATGTATATTTATTTATTTTTTGAATATATGCAGATAATATTGACAAGGAGTTTCCGTTGTGATATTTTATTTTTATACATTTTAGATGTATAAAATATTTGTAGGAGTGTAGAATAATGAAAAACATCAAAAAAATTCTTTGCGTTGTTCTTGCTGTAGCAACAGTTGCATTTGCATTTGCGGCTTGCTCCGGCAACAAAGATGCAAACAAAGCAAACAACTCAAAAGACACCTCAACACAGGCAACTCTCACAATGGCTACTAACGCCGAGTTCCCCCCATATGAGTACAAAGAGGGCGACAAGGTAGTAGGTATCGATGCAGACGTAGCACAGGCTATCGCAGACAAGCTCGGTATGAAGCTGGAGATCGTTGACACAAAATTTGACTCAATCATCCCTGGTGTACAGGGCGGCAAGTATGATATGGGTATGGCAGGTATGACTGTTACTCCCGACAGACAAAAGAGCGTTATCTTCTCTGATCCTTATGCAACTGCTGTTCAGTCCGTTATCGTAAAAGAAGGCAGCGACATTAAGGATGTTAAGGACCTCAGCTCTAAGTCTAAGATCGGCGTTCAGCTCGGCACAACAGGCGACATCTACGCTAAGGACGCCTACGGCGCAGACGCAGTAAACGAGTATGACAAGGGTGCAGACGCTGTTCAAGCTCTTATCGCCGGCAAAATCGACTGTGTAATCATCGACAACGAGCCTGCAAAGGCATTCGTAAAGGCTAACAAGGGTCTTAAGATTCTTGACTCTGCATATGCAGAAGAACAATATGCAATCTGCTTCAAGAAGGACAACACAGAACTTCAGACTAAGGTAAACAATGCTCTCAAGGAACTCATCGCTGATGGCACTGTAAAGAACATTGTAAACAAATACATCAAAGCAGAATAAGACATTCGCACTAAAGGAGGCTGTGTGACGCAGCCTCTTATTTTTTGAAAGGAGGCAAATATGAACTTTATCAATATAAGTTTGGCAGAGGCTTGGCAAAATTTCAAAGATACATTTGAGCTCAACTTCATATCTGACAACAGGTGGAAGCTTATGCTCGGCGGTCTCCGCAACACATTGGTTATCACACTGTTTGCCGCAATAATCGGTATCATAATCGGCGTAGTGGTAGCTGCTGTTCGTTCATCATACGACAAAAACGAGGAATCTCTGAAACTAAAAGGCGGACTGTCCTACAGAGTTCTGAGATTTTTCAACTGGTTGTGCAAGGTGTATCTGACAGTAATCAGAGGAACACCTGTAGTTGTTCAACTCCTCATATGTTATTTTCTTATATTCAAATCATCATCTAACGGCGTTGCCGTAGGCATATTTGCATTTGGCATCAACAGCGGTGCATATGTAGCCGAGATATTCCGTGCAGGAATTATGTCTATCGACGCAGGTCAGTTTGAGGCAGGCCGTTCAATCGGATTCAACTATCTCCAGACTATGAGATATGTTATCATTCCGCAAATGTTCAAAGCCGTACTCCCTACCCTGCTCAACGAATTTATTGCACTGCTGAAAGAAACTTCTGTAGCAGGTTATGTGGCAGTAAACGACTTGACAAAAGCCGGCTCAAGCATATCAGCCGTAACATATTCGTACTATATGCCGTTGCTGACTGTAGCGCTGATTTATCTCGTTATGGTAATGGCACTGACCAAGCTGGTTAGCGTAATCGAAAGGAGGCTCCGCAAGAATGAGCGATAACACACTTATATCTGTAAAAGGAGTAAAAAAATACTACCTTGACGGAGCGGTAAAAGCTCTGGACGGAGTTGACCTGGAAATCGACAGAGGTGAGGTAGTAGTAATCATCGGACCGTCCGGCTCCGGTAAGTCAACTATGCTGCGCTCTCTCAATCTTCTGGAGATACCCACAGAAGGTTCTATCATATTTGACGGCGATGATATTACCGACCCAAAGCTGAACATAAATGAGCACAGACAAAAGATGGGAATGGTATTCCAGCACTTCAACCTGTTTCCTAACATGACAGTGCTGCGCAATCTTACAATAGCGCCTATGAAACTGCTGAAAATGTCAAAAGAGGACGCTGAAAAAAAGGCTGAATCTCTCCTTTCGGCAGTAGGTCTTGCAGACAGAGCAGACTCATATCCAAGTCAGTTGTCCGGCGGACAAAAGCAGAGAGTCGCTATAGTCAGAGCACTCTGCATGGAACCGGAAGTAATGCTTTTTGACGAGCCGACCTCAGCTCTCGATCCTGAAATGGTAGGCGAGGTTCTGCAGGTTATGAAGAATCTGGCAGAAAAAGGCATGACAATGGTAACAGTTACTCACGAGATGGGATTCGCACGAGAGGTTGCTACAAGAGTAATATTTATGGATGGGGGCAAAATTCTTGAACAAGGTACTCCTGACGAAATATTCAATCACCCAAAGGATCCGAGACTTGTGGACTTCTTATCAAAGGTAATAAAATAGTTATAATATATAATATATATATAATATATAATATATAATATATAATATATAACCATAATCCGCTGCGGTATAAAAATACTGCGGCGGATTTTTTATAAAAAAATTTCAAAAAACTGTTGACAAATCGAAAAAAATCAGTATAATATGAATTGTACTCGTTACAATGTAGTTTTCGTTACAAGGTGGTGAAGAAATGAAAGAGACTGAAATAGTAGAACTTTTCAGACAGAAACACTTTAGAGCGACACCGCAGCGTATAGCGGTATACAAGTATCTTGCAGAGCATCCCACTCATCCGGATGCAGACGAGATATACAAAGTACTGATTAAAGAAAGTCCCTCGTTCAGCAAGACAACGGTGTACAACGCATTACAGTCGTTAGAGGAATGCGGACTGATAATCAAAATACAAATCGACGACCACCGTGTCAGATATGATGCTGACACAGGACTGCACGGACACTTCATCTGTGACAGGTGCAAAAAAATCTTTGACTTCAAAGTTGACGGAATAACCACTCACGGTTTAGACGGATTTGAGGTACAAAAGAGAGATGTATATTACAGTGGCATATGCCCTGAATGTAAGTAAAAAATATAAATTTTAAGGAGTAATTGAAAATGGCTAAAAAATATTATTGTCCCGTATGTGGATACGAAAGTGACGAACCTATCGAAATCTGCCCAATCTGCAAGGCTAAGATGGCAGTAAGAGAGGACACAGATGACAACGCTTGGGCTGCAGAGCACAAGGTAGGCATCATCGACGGTGTTGACGAAGAAATCGTACAGGGTCTCCGTGACAACTTCAACGGTGAATGCAGCGAGGTAGGTATGTATCTCGCAATGGCAAGAGTAGCTCACAGAGAAGGCTATCCCGAAATCGGACTCTATTGGGAAAAGGCTGCTTACGAAGAAGCTGAACACGCTGCAAAATTTGCAGAAATGCTCGGCGAAGTAGTAACAAGCTCAACAAAGAAAAATCTTGAGATGAGAGTAGCTGCAGAAAAAGGTGCTACAGATGGCAAGACAGAGCTCGCTAAAAAGGCAAAGGCTGCAAATCTCGATGCTATCCACGACACTGTTCACGAAATGGCCCGTGACGAGGCTCGCCACGGCAAGGCATTTGAGGGCCTGCTCAAGAGATATTTCGGCTAAGATATAAATACAACATATACTAAAGAACGGAAAGGATAATCAAAATGGAAAAATATGTATGCCCTTGTGGATATGTGTACGATCCTGAGCTGGGCGATCCTGACAATGGAATAGCACCCGGCACTCCGTGGGAAGAAGTCCCTGAGGATTGGACCTGCCCTATCTGCGGTTTAGGAAAAGAAGTATTCACAGAAGAATAAGTAATAAAAGCAAAAAGCGTTGCGAAATTAAATCGCAACGCTTTTTTGTATTATTTATCAGTACAAATAGTTGGCAGAAAATTGTTCTTTTCCGCCCTTATAATACACTCGTGGAACTCTGCCCAAATTGGACAAACAACGAGGATAGCCGTCTGCATAGCCTACAGGAATAGTAGTTACACGGGTAGCCTTGTCGATGGTGTAAGTACCGCCGTACGAAATCACTTTGCACTCGTCGGCACTCTCCTCGGTAACCTGAAATCCGATACGACTCATTCCGGTATCCAAAGCAAAGTGGAACGGTACTGTTTTGCTTTGCTTAACCGCTTCTGCAGAAAGAGCCTTTGCATCTGCTAAGAAAAAATCGGCACAATTACCTGCCTCACTTGACAAACCGGCATATGAGATGTAAAATACAACTAACTTAATAAGTCAGGGGTGCCGTTTGGCTGAGATTATACCCTTCTAACCTGTTCGTTAATGCGAGTGTAGGGAGACTGTATATGAAGATACTATATCCCCGTGCAGTCGGGGATTTTTCTTTTGACTTTTTGAGTAATATTTTTGATTGGAGGAAAGAGCATGAAAGCAAGTGTTGCTATCCAGGTTTTGCCGTCGGTCAGCGACGAGGACGAGCTGATACGCATAGTGGACGAAGTAATCGACTATATCAAGTCAACGGGACTGAACTACTATGTAGGTCCATTTGAGACCACAATAGATGGCGAAAGCTATGATGAGCTGATGGAAATTGTTGCAAACTGCCAAAAGGTTGCTATCAAGGCAGGCTGTGACAGCGTCAGCGCATACATCAAAGTGGTGTACAACCCTGAGGGCGAGGTGCTTACCATTGACAAAAAAGTTACAAAGCATCACCAATAAAACCGCACCTGTATTAGCTATCGCCGTGGCGGTGCTGATATGGTACATTGTGTGCGACCGGGAGGTTGTGCCGGCATATATGTTGCCGTCACCCACCTCGGTAGTAAACGCCTTTTGTGATAATTTTTCTATTATGATGAAACAGGCGGCGGTCACACTTCAGGAGTCTGTATATGGACTTGTTATAGGAATAATACTGGCTTTTATCGTAGCTACGCTGATGGATAGATTTTCATTCCTATACAAAGCGCTGTATCCTCTGCTGGTCATCACGCAGACAATACCGACTATCGCCATAGCGCCGCTGTTGGTGCTGTGGATGGGCTTTGGTATGGCACCAAAAATCACATTGGTAGTGATAACCACATTCTTTCCTATAACCATAGGATTGCTGGGAGGATTCAGAAGTGTGGACACTGACGCAATACATCTTATGCAGGCTATGGGGGCTAACAGGCTACAAATATTCAGATATGTAAAAATGCCTAATGCAATGGGTGAATTTTTCTCAGGTCTGCGTATAAGTGCCTCCTATGCTGTAGTCAGCGCCGTAGTCAGCGAATGGCTGGGCGGATTTGAGGGCTTAGGCGTATATATGACCAGAGTCAAAAAGGCATACGCTTTTGACAAAATGTTCGCCGTAATCATATTCATATCCGTCATAAGTCTACTTCTTATGCTGGTGATAGATGTGATAGAAAAAATATCTATGCCCTGGGCTAAAATAAAAGAAAACCAAAACGAAACAAACTAATGATATGATGAGGAAAATAATATGAAAAGTATAAAGAAAATACTTGCCGCACTGTTGGCTGTTGCTATGGTATTCAGCCTCTTTGCTTGCAGCAAATCGACAACAAACACAAACGACAAAAAAGATACAACAAAAAAGGCTAACGAAAAAATCACCGTATGCCTCGACTGGACTCCTAACACAAATCATACCGGCCTCTATGTAGCACTGAAAAACGGCTACTACAAGGATGCAGGTCTGGATGTCTCCATAGTTCAGCCGCCTGAGGATAGTGCTGCTATCTCAGTTTGCTCCGCAGGTCAGGTACAGTTTGCAGTAGGCTATCAGGATTTGCTTGTACCTGCTTTTGCATCCGACACTCCTATGGAGGTTACAGCCGTAGCCGCTCTGCTGCAGCACAACACCTCCTGCATCATGTCCTATAAGGGACAGGGTATGGACAGACCTAAGGGCCTCGAAGGCAAAGAGTATCTCACATGGCAGTCACCTATCGAGCTGGCTATGATGAAGAACATTGTCGAAAAAGACGGCGGTGATTGGAGCAAGGTAAAGCAAATACCAAACAATGTTACTGACGAGGCTCAGGATGTTAAGCAGAACAAAAAGCACGCTATTTGGGTTTATGAAGGCTGGGCACTCATCAACGCAAAAATCAACAAGGTGCCAGTAGACACAATCACAATCAAAGACCTTAACCCAACATTCGACTACTACTCACCTGTTCTCGTTGCAAACAACGACTTTCTTAAGAACAAGCCGGAGGTTGCAAAGGCATTCCTGGCAGCTACCCAAAAGGGCTATCAGTTCGCTATCGACAATCCGGACAAGGCTGCGCAAATCCTTATCGACGGTGACGACACCGGCTCTCTTAAAGGCAGTGAGGAACTCGTAAAGCAGAGCCAGCAATTTATGGTAAATCAATATATCAGCGATGCTAAGAAATGGGGCTACATTGACCCGGCACGCTGGAACGCATTTTATAATTGGGTAGACAAAGAAAAGCTCGCCGACAAGACTCTCGGTGATAACAAAGGATTTTCAAACGACTATTTGGCATAAACTATGGAATTATTAAAAGCAGAAAGCATAAACAAAAGCTTCGGCAATCTACAGGTACTAAAAGATGTTTCGTTGTCACTGAATGAGGGCGAAATTATATGTCTGCTGGGTGTAAGCGGCTCGGGAAAAACCACGCTGTTCAACATTTTGTCGGGCATATACACCCCCGACAGCGGCAAGGTAACCGTGTCAGGCGAAGACATAACGGGAAGGCCCGGTCATATCAGCTATATGCTCCAAAAAGACCTGCTGTTCCCTTATCGAAAAGTAATAGACAATGTGTGTCTGCCACTAATACTGAACGGAACAAAGAAGAAGGAAGCAAGAAAAATCGCCTCTCCCTACTTTTCCACCTTTGGTTTGGAAGGAACACAAATGAAATATCCTGCTCAGCTTTCGGGCGGAATGAGACAAAGGGCGGCGCTGCTTCGCACATATCTTTCATCTGACGGAGTCGCACTGCTGGACGAGCCGTTTTCTGCTCTTGACACCATAACAAAAACAAAAATTCACAAATGGTATTTGGATATAATGAGCAAAATCAATTTGTCCACCATATTCATAACCCACGACATTGATGAGGCTATATTGCTATCAGACAGAATATACATACTGTCGGGCAGTCCCGGCACCATCAGCAACGAAATCGTGATAAAAGAAAAGAAGCCACGACCCGACGACTTTAACTTAAGCGATGAATTTTTGGAATATAAAAGACAAATAGTAGAAATTCTGCATCTGTCATAAGCCAAAAAAGCTCCTGCAATCCAATAGATTGCAGGAGCTTAATTTTTATTCTGTTACTTCGTTTTTACACTCTTAATATTACTCCAAGAAGAATAATACTTCTTTCCGTTTTTTGTAACATAGGAGCGAACCTTTACATAATACTTTGTTTTTGAGCGGGCGGTCTTAACTGTGCCTGAAGTTGTGGATGACTTAGAAAAGTTTTGGTTCTTAGTATTAGATGTCAATTTCGGCGTGGTGCTCCACTTTACTTGGTAACCGGATACGCCGGACACCTTTGACCACTTAGCTTTTATCTTTCGTGTGCCGGAGGCACTGACACTTTTCAGTGCAGGCGGCTCCGCAACTGCCTTTGCGGTCAAGCCATCGCTCAAAGGTCCGTTATAGGTTCTTCCGCCGACTGCTTTGTATGCCAAAGCCTTTATGCGTACCTTTTTGTTCAGACTCAGCTTTGTAAATGAAACAGTGTTATTCTTTCCTGATTTTATTGTCTTATAGAGATAATATCTGTCCTTGCCATAATCATATCTGTATATTTTGTAGCCGGTTGCGTTAGATTGTGCCGTCCATCTGAACTTCACTGAATTCACGGTTGTGTCCGCTGTAAGTCCGCTGACCTTAGCTACCTTTGTAGTGCCTCGAGCCTCGCCGCAATATCCGCTGTAATAACCGTTGTCACCGATAACTTTTACAGCCTCCACTCTGAAATTATAGTTAGTGGCAGGTGGCAATTTTTTTGCGGTATATTTAGTAGAGGTTGTGGTACCCAAGGTATTCCATTTTCCTCCACGCCAAATCTGCACCTTGTAGGAATCGGCAGTATCTACTTTGTTCCAGCCGTAAGTTATTGATGATGTCGTTGAAGATTTTGCTGCAAGTCCCGTTACTTTTTTAGGGACAATGTTAAAGGTAAGATTCTGAGTTTCCTCACTCTCATACTTGCCCTCGCCGTATACAATAACACTGGCTGTGCCGACATTTTTATTGTTTTTATACTTAACAGAATAGTCAACACCCTTAGTGAGCTTTTTGCCCTTATAGGTCACTGTTACGGCAGGGGTTTGAGCCTCGCCGGTGTAGTTCACTCTTTCGACCGTCTTTGCCTTAAAATAATTATTCCACATAGCACCGTACATAAAGTTGCTGTCAACATAGCCGTCGATGCCCTTTACCTTACCCTTTGAGGAATACTGCCATATCGAAAATCTGCCGGCATATCCTGTCTTTGTATAATAATGTGCAAGCCACGCATCGTAGCCGGCATCTGTCAGTGCGGCATTGTCGAGCTGCACCTCGAGAAAGCTCTTGCTGGCATATACCATCGACTTGTATCCGTTTTCTTTAATCGTGTTACAAAAAGACAATGCGTTTGCAGTCATCTTTTTCTTGTTCAGCTTTTTTCTGCTCCATGCTGAATCAAGTCTGCCGCTGCTAACGCCTGCAAATTCGTAATCATAAAAAATCGGAAGCTGAAAACTATATTTCTTTGCATATTTTACTGCAAATTCTGCCTCCTCTTTTGCCTCTTTTTCGGTCAAAGCCTGAGAATAGAAATAGACGCCGACCTTAAAGCCCTGTTTCAGAGCGTCGGTCATATATTCATCAAATCTCGGATCCTTGTTTACCGAGCCTGTTTTGCCGTAGCCTCGATAACCCACACGGATTATGACAAAATCCACTCCTTCTTTTTTCAACTTTTTCCAATCTATATCTCCGTTATGCTTTGATACATCTATTCCCTGATAGATAGTCTCGTCCTTAAACCTGTCCTGATGGGTATAGGTAGACGAGGTAAACATACTTTTGCCGGTAAAGGCAAAGGCCGAAAGCGGCGCCTGCACTGCCAAAATGAGTGTTAGTATCGCCGCTAATATTTTTGTGCTTTTTATTTTCATATATAATTCTCCTCACTGTTAATGACTACTTCTTTTGGTACCAGTAGTCGATATCCACATACTTAGATGACACACCGTCGCAGCTACCTTTTTCGGTTTTTTGCCAAATGTCATAATCGCCGTCATAGGTAACTTTTTTGTTATAATCTGCTAACCAAATGAATGCATCGTGTGTAATATTTTTAGAGTCAAAAACGGACTCATAAAAATATGTAGATGCATACACTCCCGGTGTGTATCCCAATTTTTTTATTCTTTTACAAAAAGCGTTTACTACAGCTGTCATTTCCTTTTTGCTCAGCTTCGCCGAATGGAGTCTGCCTGTGTGTCCGCCCTTTGAATAAGCGTATTCGCAATCAACAAAAATCGGCAGAGTGACATCATATTTTTTTGCAATTTGTACCGCAAAATCTGCCTCCTCCTCAGCCTCTTTTTCGTTTATGGCCTGAGAATATATGTAAACGCCTACGGGAACGCCTGCCTTTTGTGCCTCTGCAAGATTCTTTTTAGAAAACTTGTCCTCGTTAAGTTCGCCCTCGGTGTATCCTCTGTAGCCTACTCTGATAAATGCAAAATCCACATTCTCGCTTACGGTTTTCCAATCTATTTTGCCGTTGTGGGACGATACGTCTATACCGTATGCAATGTCCTTGTCTGTATTAAGGAAATTATGTTTTTCGCTGTTTTGTGCCGCAATGACAACGGTAATCGCAATAATCACAACCAGAATGGTACTGACTGCAACTGTGATTTTTCTCCGTCTGTCTAAGCCTGCGCCAACCTTTGCGGCAGCCTTCTTCTTTTTACGGACATTGGATTTTGTTTTTGGTTTTTTTGTTATTTTTGTATTCTTTTTTTTAGCAGTGTGTTTTTTCTTGTGTTTTGTTTTAGTCGACATATTTTACCTCTTATTACATACTATCACAAAAATAACCGAATTGCCACAAAAAGCACACACTTTTTTCAAAATTTACAAAATATACTGGACTTATTGCAACACACGGCAGGGTTACAATTAGATTAAAAAACTGCATTTTATCTTTTATCACAAGCACCGATATGCTATAATTAACACATTACTCAAAGGAGAGGTAACAAATATGAAAAAAATAATTTGTTTTTTACTAACCCTGACGCTGATTATATGCGGCGGTGCAACTACCGCTTATGCGTCCGGCAATGTGCTCAATATTGACAAAAAAAATATATCCCACGAGGTCAGCAGTGACCTGTACGGTTTGTTTATAGAGGACATCAGCTATGCCTGCGACGGTGGTCTTGTGTCTCAAATGGTGAACAACGGCAGTTTTGAATATTCATCTAAACCCGAAAGCGGATGGTCTTTCGACAAAATAAGAGCCGTAATATCAACCGGTGACGGAATGAGCGAAAAAAATCCTACCTACGAATCACTGACCGTAGACGGAATAGGTACAATACGCAACGCCGGCTTTACCGAGCTGTACAAGTACAAAACAGACAAGTACGTCTCAAAATCTGCAGCTATGCCCGACATGGGATTTAAGGCTAATACCGAATACGATTTTTCGTGCTACATAAAGAATATCGATTTTGACGGAACTGTCAGTATTTATCTCGATTCAAAGAGCAACAAAAACAATTCTGTAGAGCTGAACACCTCAAACATAAGCACAAAAGCTTGGACAAAAGTAAATACAAAAATCAAGTCAGCCAAAACTGAGGACGGAGGTCTGGCAATAGTATTCAACGGCAAGGGCTCACTGCAATTCGACTTTGCATCTCTTGTTCCATGCGACAGCTATGGCTACGGTAACAGTCAGTGGAAGTACACCACTCTGCGCAGCGACTTGGTAACAGCACTCAAAAACCTAAAGCCGTCATTCATCCGTTTTCCCGGCGGATGTCTCGCCGAAGGCAATGATCTAGAGCATCTCTATAATTGGAAAGACACAGTAGGTGCGCTCGAAGAACGCAAGCAATGTGCAAATGTATGGGCAAACGATGATAACGGAAACTACTACAACAACACATCGGCTATGGGCTACCACGAGTATTTTCAGCTATGTGAGGACTTAGGCGCAAAAGCTATACCGATAGTGAATGTGGGTCTCACCTGCCAAGGCAGAAACGGATACGACGACCATGTGGACGCACTGAAAAAAGCGTCTATGTCTGACAGCGAATGGAAATCATATCTCATAAATGAAAAGGGCTATGATGAAAAAGATACGGACAAAATAGCAGAACGCACAAAATATATCGACTCGCTCAAAATAAAGAGTGAAGCTGATTTTGAGCATTATCTGGATACTGTTGCACTCCGTCCGGGCACAGACGAATTTGAAAATTACACTCAGGATGTTCTCGACCTGATAGAATATGCAAACGGTGACAGCAAGACAACATATTGGGGTGCAATCCGTGCTGCAAACGGGCACGAAGCACCGTTCAACATAAAATATATAGGGCTCGGAAATGAAAACTGGGGTGATGTATATTTCAGAAACTTTGATGCACTAAAAAAGGCAGTCAACGAAAAATATTCCGACATAACAGTCATATCATCGTCAGGACCGTCAGCCGACGGAGAATACTTTAATTCCGCTTGGGAAACAATAAATTCTAAATATTCCGACACTGTAGTTGACGAACACTATTACGCCTACGACAACTATATGATGAACCACAACGACAGATATGACAGCTATGACCGTGACGGCGCTAAAGTGTTTGTAGGCGAATACGCCAGCGTATCACCGGGCTTTGGCACTATGATAACAAAGAACAACATCTACTCCGCCGCTGAAGAAGCAGGATATATGACCGGCTTTGAGCGCAACAGTGACATTGTCAAAATGGCATCGTATGCCCCCACATTTGCAAAAATCAACTCTAACTCTTGGAATGTGAATATGATATGGTTTGACAGTCAAAATGTGGTTTATACTCCAAACTACTACACACAAATGCTGTTTTCAAACAATTTGGGTACAAAGTACATTGACACAAAATCCGTGGCAGACGGAATATATCAAAGCGTAACTGTAGACGAGGACGCACAGGTGCTGTACATAAAGCTCATAAACACAAACCCCTCCGGCAAAAAAGTAACGGTCAACATAAAGGGCTTTGACAACATAAACTTAGTATCTAATCAGAGCATCTCGAACAAATACAAGTCCGCCGCAAACGAGCTGAATAAACAGACTGTAGCTCCTACAGAAGCTACAATAGAAAGCAACAAAAACGGCTTCACCTCATCTCTGGGTGCATACAGTGTAAATGTAATCCGTGTTGCATACGGCGAGAACAATGGCACGGGACTGTACAAACTGCCTGACAACATCGACCTAAAAACCAAGTCGTATATGCCTGCCTCGGCTAAAATAGGCATAGTGGTATTCGCACTGATTTTCATAATCGCAACAGGTGCCGGCTATATGGTATATACCAGAATAATCAACAAAAATGCTAAGCCGAAGAAAAACAACAAAAATAAAAAGAGAAGAAAATAATAATCTTCTCTGACACAAAAACAAAGCAACCCACGCATAGCTAAAAAGCTTTGCATGGGTTGTTTTTGACTTTATTTCAGCATATCAAGTGCAGTTTTATAACCGATAGCATAATCCATCTTCAAGTCATCGTGATGAGCGAGATTTTTGCCGTCATACACCAAATTATTGCCGTTAAGAGTAAGTTTAATATCCTTTAGCAAAATTTCTTTTGGAAGTTTTTTGAATGTTATTGTCTTGCCATTGAGCTTATACTCAGCATATCCGGTAAAGTATTTTGCATCTTCTTCATTGATGTTATCCTCGCTGAAAACAGCTAAATCCACAGCGCCGTTGTCGCCGAAGGAGAACACATAGCAAGCAGTATTCTTTTCGTCATACAAATACCAATATCCCCCACTGATTGCCGCCGGTGCTTTGCTGTCGCCGCCCTTTGCGGTAGTGTCGGAAGATTTTGTTGTACTTTTCGTAGTAGAGGAGTTCTGCTCCGCGGACTGAGCAGTAGTATTTGACGAAGACTCAACCTGTTGTGATGTCGAACTCCGGGGAGCAGAGGCCGTCGTATTCTTTCCGCTGTCGGCGGGCTTATGAGTAGCCACAGCAACGATAATTGCCACAACTACCACAACACCTATAACAGAAAAAATAACCTTTTTCATATTTTGATTTTTCATAGGAACACCTCCTAAAATTCTTTCATTATCTCATCTGCAAGCTCGCCTAACTGTGCTCTCGAATCATTGGTCAATCTTGTCTTAATCGACACAGTTTTATCCAGCAGCTTTATATTTTTCATTTTTTCAAATTCAGATTTCATAGTTCTTACAGCACTTGGCGCCCAAGAAGTATTCTCCACGAGTGCTACAGTTCTGTTTTGGTACGCCTTAGACTGCAAATGATGAATAAAATCAGCCATAGGTGCAAACACGCCTGCATCATAGCTCGATGCCATACACAAAAGCACGCTGTGTCTGAATGCGTCTTCCACACATTCTGCTATATCCTCTCTCGTCAAATCTGCGAGAACCACACGAGGACAACCCTTATTCTCAAGAAGCTGTTTCATCTCCTCGGCAGCTTTCATCGTATTTCCGTGAATAGAGGCACAAGCAATAAATACACCTCTGTCCTCAGGCTCATATGACGACCAAGTATTGTACAGCTTCAGTACCTCCGGAATAGTATCAGTGAGCACAGGACCGTGCAGAGAACAAATTGCTTTCAGCTCCAAACCTGCGGCTTTTTTAAGCAAATTCTGCACCTGTGTACCGTACTTGCCTACTATGTTAAAATAGTATCTTCTTGCCTCACAATTCCATCCCTCATCTGCATCTGCAGTGCCGAATTTTCCGAAAGCGTCGGCAGAAAAGAGAACTTTTTCGGTGCTCTCATAGGTAACCATAACCTCAGGCCAATGGACCATCGGTGCCATAATGAATGTGAGCTTATGCTCGCCGAGCTCCAGAGTGTCGCCCTCCTTAACAGCCATTACTCTTGAGCTGTCGATGTCGCAAAACTGCGGCAGCATACGCAGAGCACCTGCTGACATAACCAGCTTAGCATCCGGATACTTTTCTGCAAAAAGCTGTATTCCGCAGCTATGGTCAGGTTCAAGGTGCTGAACAATCAGGTAGTCGGGAGTCTTTTTCTCCAACACCTCGTCCAAATTAGCACTCCATCTGTCTATTGCAATCTTGTCTACGGTATCAAAAACGGCAATTTTATCATCCAATATAACATAAGAATTATATGCCATTCCGTTTTTGAGAACATATTGACCTTCGAATAGGTCAATATCATAATCATTAACACCGATATTTTTTATTTTGTCAGTAACATTAACAGCCATATTCTTTCCTCCAAAAACATTTATAGCTACATCATACTATATTTATGTTCAGGTTGCAACTCACATAAGATTTTTGTACATATCCAATATGTTTTTTTCTGACAGCTCTATCGGGTTTCTTTTCATCAGCATTGACATACTCTTTTTGGTGAGCTCGGCTATTTCATCCTCTGTTTTACATCCGATTTCAGTCAGTGTAGTGCGCATTCCCATAGCCTTTTTCAGCCTCATAATTTCATCTGCCATAGCATACGGGCTGTCAAAGCCACATTCCTTTGCGAGATAAGTAATTCTGCCGTCATCATCTACGTGGTCAGCATTGAATCTTACAAAATAATCCAATGTAAAGGCACAAGCCTCGCCGTGAGGTACGCCGTAAATATTGGTCAATGGGAACGAACAAGCGTGGGAGCCTGTAGTTCTCGGATGACTGAAGCCTACACCTGCCACAATAGACGCCTCTGCCATCTTTTCTCTTGCCTCAAGGTTGTCGGGCTCATTATATGCTTTTTCGAGCCACTGAAAAACGAGCTTTGCAGCATAAATTGAACAAGCAGTGCATATAGGCTGATTAAGTGTAGACCAATAGCTTTCCACGGCATGAGCCAAAACATCAAGCCCTGTAGACGCAGTAATTTGCTTAGGTACAGTCAGCGTAAGCTCCGGATCAATCAAAGCAATCTTGGGATACATAGCCGGATCATTCATCGGTTGCTTTAAATTCTTTGCAATATCTGTAAGCACTGAGATATTAGTAACCTCAGAAGCTGTACCCGATGTGGTGGTAACAGCAATCATCGGTATAGCTTCGTCTGCGCTGACAGCTTTTTCACCGCTGTGATACGGCTCGATTTTGTCACTGCCCTTTGCAATAGCACAAGCCGCCTTGCAGCAATCCATAGGTGAACCTCCGCCCAAAGCAACAGCAAAGTCTGCCTTGTTGCTGCGCATAAGTTCAACACAAGCATTTACATTGTCTGTAGTCGGATTAGGCCTTATGTCGCTGAAAACGGCTACGAGCTTTCCTCCACTCAGTTCCAAAAATTCATCTGCCAATCCGTTGCTCGCAAAACTGTGAGAGCACACAAGCACACCTTTTGTGCCGCCTATTTGGTCAATCAATTTTCTGATATCTTTTCTTTTTCCTGTTCCAAACTCAATTTGGACCGGTAAATTAAAACTCCAATTCAAAAAATCACGCTCCTTTTTTCTATATTTTAGCACAAATTCATAAAAATTGAAATAATTACTTGACAAAAAACATTAGATATTGTAAAATGTCAAGGCATTAGGAAATAATGCGTATCACTCCTACAGGAGTTTTACATATATCGAGGTGTAACTCAGTTTGGCTAGAGTGCCTGCTTTGGGAGCAGGATGCCGCAGGTTCAAGTCCTGTCACCTCGACCATAAATTAAAGCCGAAAACCATTGGTATTACAAGGTTTTCGGCTTTTTTAATTTCATAAATCAGTCTATCTTCAGTTTATGCTGACAAAAATCGCTGCGATCACAAGATGTGAACCGGCAGCGATTTTTTTAATCTGTCAATGGTGATGATTTGGCATTTTCGGTGCGAATAAGTTTTTTCATAGTGAAGAAGAACATTACTGCACTGAGAACTATACAGCAAAAGTCCGCTGTGGGTTGTGCCCAAATTATACCGTTCAGTCCGACAAACTTGTCCATAATAATCAACAGCGGCAAATATATAAGTCCCTGTCTGCCTGCGGCAAGAATGAATGACTGCATACCTTTGCCCATACCCTGAAATGCAAAGTTAATTATGAACATAACACCGAGCAGAGTACCGGGGGCCATAAGAGCCTCAAGCATCTTTACGCCATGGTTTATTACGGCGGTATTGTCGATAAACAGTTGAATTACCTGTCGCCTAAATCCGAGGTAGAACAGCGTTACCGTTCCGCCAATGATGATATTGCACATCATACCAAAAAGGATACTCTTTTTCATTCGGTTATAGTTCTTTGCACCGTAGCAATAGCCTATAAGGGGCTGAATGCCCTGGGCTAAGCCAATCTGGAGCATAGTAACCAGCATATTCGCTTTCATCGCTACGCCCATGGCAGCCAATGCCGACTCACCGTATTTGGTCAAAAAGGCATTTACCACTATATTCGAAAGGGACATAAGCAAATTGTTAAGCGCTGCCGGCATTCCGACGCTTATTACGCCCTTTGCGATACCATTCTTGGCACTGTATCGTTTTGGAGTGATTGAGAGTATGGATTTACCTTTTGTAAAATACAACAAAAAGTAAAGCACACTCAAGACATTGCCAATAGAAGTAGCAATAGCCGCACCGGCTACACCCATACCAAAACCGAAAGGCAAACGGAAACCAAACAATTTGTCACCCGAATGGAGTATGAATATCGGGTCAAGAATTATGTTGGCTATCTGTCCGATAACCATACCGAACATAGACTCCTTTGCCGCACCCTCGCCTCTGACAAGGTTGCCGGCTGTGATGGCTGTAACAATAAACGGAGAGCCCAAAGCTATCCACAACAAATAGTCGCCTGCGTAGTCAATAATATTTTCGGTAGCACCTGCTGCAAACAATATAGGTCTGCGAAGGACAATAAACAGCACGGCAAGAACGGCTCCCGCCATTATGCCTGAATAGATACAAAAGGAAGAAATGGTCTTTATTTTGTCCTTTTGTCCCTCGCCTAACGAACGGCTGATGAATGCGCAACCGCCAACGCCGAACAAATTGCCTATAGCCAAGAAAAACAAGAACATAGGCATTGATACCGAAACGGCTGCAACCTGATTTTGGTCACCGGTTTGACCTACAAAAAAGGTATCAGCCAAATTGTACACAATGTTAATCAACATACCCAGCATGCTGGGAAGTGCGAGAGTACCTACAGCCTTAGGCACTTTATACTCACTGAAAACCAAAGTATTATCTTTTGCCATAAACTAAAACAGTAAATCCGTGAGATTTACAAAATCCTCCATTCTTAATTTTTCTGCTCTGACATTTTTTTCTAATCCGCAACTGTCAAGTGCGTTTGCTATTTTTTCCTTAGAGATGCCCAAAGTTGCATTTATCGAATTGACGGCAGTCTTTCGTCTTTGGGCAAACGACGCTTTTACAAGAGCAAAAAATTTATTTTTTTTCTTTACCGAGAACTTAGGCTCGGAATAAAGACTGATTTTTATTACTGCACTGTCCACTTTTGGAGCAGGATAAAAGGACTCAGACGGAACGCTGAGCACAGTTTGTGCGGCTCCGTAATAATTTACGAGTACGGTAATTGCACCGCCGTTGCGTGAGCCTACCTCGGCAGTCAAGCGTTCTGCCGCTTCCTGCTGCACCATAACCTCTATCTCATCGATAGGCAGGTCGGACTCCAACAGCATAGTCAATATGGGCGAAGTAATATAATAGGGCAAATTTGCGCACACTTTTATTTTTTTGCAGTCTGCGAACTTTTCACTAAACAGAGCAGCAAGGTCAAATTCCATAACATCGCCTTTTACAAGCTCAAAATTATCAAAATCTGCCATAGTCTGTGCCAAAACAGGGTACAGTCTCTCGTCCAATTCTACCGACACAACCTTGCCTGCCACACGGCACAACTCTTTAGTCAGCACGCCAATACCGGGACCTATCTCCAGGACTCCGGTGTCGCTGTCCGCCTCCAAAAGCTCAGCCATAGCAGGACAAACCTCGGGGTCTACAAGAAAATTTTGGCCCAAAGATTTTGAAAAATTAAAGCCTCTCGGCTCTAAAAGTCTCTTTATGCAATTTATGTCGCTCAAATTGTAGTCCATATACATTCCCCGCTGTATTTTATTCGCTTATTTTATCACAATATAATGTTTATATCAAGTCCGTCTTTGAACAATATGTAAACAATAAGAAAGACTACAATATTTTTGTTGACAATTAAAAGTTTTGTGCTATAATTCGTTTAGTCGGCTAATTATTAGGCGGCTAACAATTATAAAATGCGGTGATAAAATGAACGAGAAAGAAAAGCATTGTCGTCGTATTCCGGAGCGAGGCGAAATCGGACCGAGGGTAAATTACCTGTCCCGAATACTTCGTCACAGATTCAATAATGTAGTGAATGAGGAAGGACTTTTTTCAGGTCAGCAGGACATATTCCTGTTTCTCACACACAATGACGGTGCAACAATCAGCGAAATAGCGGGCAGGCTCGGAGTGAGCAACGCCAGCGCATCCGTCAGCATAAAGCGAATGGAAAAATCCGGATTTATTATCAAAAAACCGGACGAACACGATGCACGAATAACTAAGCTGTATCTGACAGAAAAAGGAAAAGCAGTACCCGAGAGAATAAAAGAAAAAATGTTTATCCAAGACAAAAATTTGACTAAGGGTATGACTAAGGATGAAATTTTGGTATTCTCCGACCTGTTAGATAAAGCAATAAACAATCTAAAGGAGGAAAAGTAATGCTGAAAAAACTTTCCAAATATCTCAAAGGACTGTGGTATCTTTGCGTAGTAAGTGCAATAGGTATGATAGTAGAGGCAATATGCGAATTGGCTCTGCCGTCCATAGCCAATGCGGTGTACGAAAAGGTATCTGCCACCACAGCCGGCGACAGCGATATAAAAATGTATGTAATCAAAATCGGTATAGCCATGTTCGCTATGGCAATAGTAGGACTGCTGGGCGGTTTGTCAACAATGAAGGCGTCATCTGTAGTGAGCCAAAAATTTTCATACAGACTACGTAAGGATGTGTACAAAAAAATCAGTGACTTCTCTTTCAAGAACATTGACAAATTTTCCACATCCTCTCTTACAACAAGAATGACGAATGACATAACGATGCTGCAAAACACTCTCATGATGAGTCTTAGAATTTTGGTGCGTGCTCCTGCCCTGCTTATTGTATCGGCGGCTTTTGCATTTTCTATCAACGCAAAGCTGTCTATGATACTGCTCGTTATGCTGCCGATAATAATAATTCTTGTAGCAGTGATACTAAAATTCGGTTTTCCTATGTTCCAAAAGATGCAAAAAAAGATAGATAATGTAAACCGAGTAGTACAGGAAAACCTAATAGGAATAAGAGTAGTAAAGGCTTTTGTCCGTGAAGACAGAGAAAAAGAAAAATTTCACAAGTCCTCTGACGAGTTAGCCAAGCAAGGTGCAAAGGCTGCCGGACTGATAGTAACGGCAATGCCTATGATGATGCTCATGATGAACATAGTGATAGTATATATCTATTACAAGGGTTCACACGATGCAGCTGCCGGTAAAATGGCAATAGGCGAAATCAGCGTGCTGGCATCATATATCGTACAGGTACTTATGAACATACTGATGGTATCTATGCTTCTGCTTCAGCTCACAAGAGCAAAGGCTTGCGGCGACCGTGTAGTCGAAATTTTGGATACAGAGATAGATATAACAGACCCGGAAAATCCGTACTATCCCGAAAATCCAAAAGGCAAGGTTGAATTTAAAAATGTTGACTTCGGCTATCATGACAACGACAAAATACTCGAAAACATTAACTTTACTGCCGAGCCGGGTTCTATAGTCGGAATAATTGGCTCCACCGGCTGCGGCAAATCCAGTCTGGTCAATCTCATACCGAGGCTGTATGATGTAACCAACGGTGAGGTTTTGGTAGACGATGTAAATGTAAAGGATTATGACATCAAGGCACTGAGAAACACCGTAGGTGTTGTGCTGCAAAAGAATGTACTTTTCTCAGGCACAATAAAGGAAAATATCCGTTGGGGTAAACCAGACGCAACAGATGAAGAAATCATTTCTGCCTGCAAGGCGGCTCAGGCCCATGACTTCATTATGCGTCAGCCAAAGGGATACGAAACAGACCTGTCTCAAGGCGGTCTTAATCTCTCCGGCGGACAAAAGCAAAGGCTTTGTATCGCTCGTGCGATGATAAAACAGCCAAAAATACTTATCCTCGACGACTCAACCTCTGCCGTGGATACAGCAACAGAAGCAAAAATCAGAGAGAGCTTTTATACAAAGCTCAAGGATACGACAGTATTGATAATCGCACAGCGTATATCCTCGGTTAAGGACGCAGACAAAATAATTGTTTTGGACGAGGGCAAGATAGAAAGCATAGGCAACCACGAACAGCTTATGCAAAGCAGTGAAATATATCAAGAAATCTACAAAACTCAACAGAAAGGAGTGATGGAGTAATGCCGGGAATGGGCGGACCTGGAGGAAAAAGAGGCTACGCAAAGCCTAAAAATGCAAAACAAGTTTTCAAGAGGATACTGTCATATATCGGCAAAAACAAAGCACTCCTCTTTGTAGTATTCATAATGCTGATACTCAGTACCCTATGCACAACCGGTGCATCATATTGGCTGAAACCGATACTGAATGATGTTGCGGCAAGTATAAAAGCAAACAACTTTGCTACTGTAGGCGCAAAACAATTAGTTAAAAACCTTGCAATAGTAGGCAGTTTTTACGTAGGTGCGTCGCTGTTTATGTACGGACAGTCAAAAATCATGGTAAAGCTGGCATACAAGACCACAAATATTATCCGAAAAGAACTGTTTGACCACTTGCAGACGCTGCCGCTGAGCTACTTTGACTCAAAAACTCACGGCGAAATTATGAGCCGTTTTACCAACGATGTAGACAATATCCAAATGATGCTGGAGCAGTCAATCGTTCAGCTCATATCATCTGTGTTCTCGTTAGTGAGCATAGAAGTAATGATGATAGTGCTGAAATGGCAGTTGTTCCTCGTATCATTAGTGTTCCTTATCATAATGCTGATAAACTCTGTTAATATCGCAAAGCACACAAAAAAGTACTACAAGGCACAACAGGCGGCGCTTGGTGATATGAACGGAAATATCGAAGAAACCATTGAAGGTATGAAGGTAGTAAAGGTATTCAACCATGAGGAAGAAGCAAAAGACGAATTTGACCAACTGAACGAAAAATATCGCACAGTAGCTACAAAAGCTAACTACTACAGTGGTATAATGGGACCGTTTTCGACAGGAATAAATAATGCGTCATATGCCACAATAACACTGACAGGTGGCATACTCGTTTTGGCAGGCTCACTGGATATAGGTACATTCTTCACCTTCCTTAGCTACTCAAAGCAGTTCACTCAGCCTATCAACCAAATAATGAATCAGATGAACAATATCTTCTCCGCTCTTGCAGGCGCAGAGAGAGTATTTGAGGTAATGGACCTTCTGCCCGAAGTTGACGAAGGCACTGTTACACTCGAAGAAATCCACACAGAGAACGGAAAAGAATGGCACTGGGTAGACGGCGACAAAAAGATACCTGTAAGGGGCAATGTTGTATTTGAGGATGTTACCTTCTCATATGTACCCGACAAGGTTGTACTCCATGACATAAATCTGTATGCAAAGCAGGCACAAAAAATCGCATTTGTAGGTTCTACAGGTGCGGGCAAAACGACAATAACCAACCTGATAAACAGATTTTATGACATTCAGCAGGGCAAAATCACCTATGACGGCATAGATGTAAAGAGAATAAAGAAAGCGGATTTAAGAAAATCGCTGGCTATGGTTCTTCAGGATACTCATCTGTTTACGGGAACTGTGCTGGACAACATACGCTACGGCAGACTGGACGCTACGGACGAAGAATGTATTGCAGCGGCGAAGCTCGCATCGGCACACTCATTTATCAAGCATTTGCCGGAGGGCTACAACACTATGATAACCTCCGACGGTGCAAATCTGTCGCAGGGCCAGCGCCAGCTCCTCGCTATCGCCCGTGCGGCAGTAGCAGACCCGCCGGTAATGATACTCGACGAAGCCACTTCCTCCATTGACACAAGAACAGAATCCCATATCGAAAAGGGAATGGACTCACTGATGGTAGGCAGAACAGTATTCGTTATCGCCCACAGACTTTCTACGGTCCGCAACTCTAATGCAATTATGGTACTTGAACACGGCAAAATAATAGAGAGAGGCGACCACGAGCATCTGCTCTCACTTAAAGGCAGATATTACGAGTTGTGCACCGGAAAGGCTCAACTTTCATAATCTGCAAACGGTGACGAACCGTGTAAACAAATTGTCACCGTTTTTTATAAAAATACTCTTTACAAATGAGTTTTGGTATGTTATACTTTAGTCAAATATGTAGTATTATCTATTTTAATACATTTTTGTTATGAGGTGTTTATTATGAAAAAAATAATTTCTCTCGTATTGTCACTGGTTATGGCAATTTCTGTAGGCGCAATGGCTACTATCCCTGCAATGGCAAAGGATGTTGTCAGCCCACACAGCACAACAAAGGCAATTGATATCTCCACAAAAGTAAACGGTTCCACATCAAAGGACATTACTTTTAACAGAGATAAAAACGACGAGAATGTAATTACCTTCACATACAACGGAAGCGGCAACCTGACCGGTTGGGAATTTCCGGGTATGAAAGAGGGTAAGGATTATGTAGTTACTTCAGAAGAAGGTAACTCCATCACTATCGAACTCATCAACGGATATGACGGCAAGGTAGTTGCTAACGCACTTGTTGACAACGGTTCAGAAACAACAAAGGGCAATAAAGGAACAACTAAGAAAACCGATAAAAAACCCACTTCGCCAAAGACCGGTGCCGTTTCGGCAGTAGGTATCGCTGTAGCAGGTGCAGGTGTCGCTATGCTTGCAGCACTCAAAAAGAAGAGCAGCGACGAAGAGTAATTAACACATTAAGAACAGACCTGTAGCCTAAATTGTTACAGGTCTTTTTTGTTTGATACGAAAGGCGGATAAGGCTTTGAGTGATAATGAAAATAAGAAAAATAAGTTGACTGAAGAAGAACAAGAAATAAACGACAGACAGAGCGGCAGCAAAATCATACGCAGTATTCTGACTGTAATTGCGATACTTATGATAATCGGAGGTTCTGTATATTTTGGATTCTATCTATATGAGAGATACACAGCCGGAACAGACAACCCCTACGACTCCTCCACCACAGTACCCACCACCACTCAGGAGGAAAAGCAGGTCAAGAACCCCATTGACTTTGACACCCTGCAAAAAGGCAACAGCGAGATATACGCTTGGATAAAAATTCCCGGAACAAAGGTGGATTATCCGATTGTGCAGAGCGAAACTGACGATAACTTTTATCTAAAGCACAGTGCCTTCGACAAGTCGTACATTCTATCAGGTGCAATTTTTTCGCAAAGTGCAAACAGCACCGATTTCAGCGACAGAGTGACTGTACTCTACGGACACAACAGTTCTAACGAAAAAATGTTTGCATCTCTGCATCGATTTGAAAAGGCTGACTTTTTCGATAAGTACGACAAAATCTATGTCTACACGCCGAGCCACAAGCTGACATACAAAATTGTGTCAGAATTCAAGTACGACAACCGGCACATACTGAACAGCTTTGATTTCAGAGACGACAATATATACAAAGAATTTATAGATATGGTACAAAATCCCGAAAGCACGGCGAAGGATGTTCGCACAAACTTAGGGAAAGATATAACAACTGACGACAGGCTGCTTGTACTGTCTACCTGCATCGAGGGACAGAGCAGCAACAGATTATTAGTATGCGGAGTATTAACAAAAGATGAAAAGACCTATTGACCCTAATCTAAACGGTACAAACGATGTACTGTTCCCTAACGGAGAATTAGGAAACAGTGCATTAGGCTCTGACAGCAATGTTGGAGACGAAATAGCCGATATGCTTATTTTTGACAAAGGGACGGATAAACCGGAGAACACAAAATCCTCGGAATTTGAGCTGACCGACTCTGATCACATAGGCAAAACAAGGCACTCATCGCACCGTCACGGCAGCGGTGAGCACAGTGAGCACCACCATCACAGTGAGCACCACCATCACAGTGAGCACAGCCATCACAGTGAGCACAGCCATCACAGCAGTCATCACCACAGTTCACACCATCATCACCACCATCACGGAAAGCACAGCAAGAAGAAAAAACTTTCTCTCCCTGTGAGAATATTGGCAGTATTCCTGGCTGTAGTTGTGGTAATTGCCGCAGTAACCGGACTGACCTTCTATTCTCTCAAAGTAACCGGTGAAAAGGATATAAAAACTGTCACAACCGGTACATCCGAAAATTATAAAGAAGTAATCACCTACAACGGACACAAGTATCAACTCAATGAGAATGTGATATCCGTAGCATTCTTAGGCGTTGACAGACGCCAAATGAAAGACAACAGTACCACCGACTTTGTAGGCAGCTCCGATGCCGACATAGTAGTTGCGGTGGATACGAGCACAGGTAAATCCGATATTATAGCAATACCTCGTGACACTATGGTAGATGTTGCCCAATATGACGAAAAGGGCGAATACAAAAAGACCGGCAAAGTGCAACTTTGTTTGGCATACGCATACGGCAACGGCGGCGAAAACAGCTGCAAAAATGTTACATCATCCATCAGCCGTATTCTCTACAATGTACCGATAGAAAAATACTATGCACTGGATTTGGACGGAATCAAGCCACTCAATGATGCAGTAGGCGGAGTAACCGTAACCTCTCTCTACAACCTGCCAAAATATAATGTTAAGGTGGGTGACAAAGTAACGCTCAGAGGTGATATGGCAGAGGCTTATGTACGTACTCGAGATATGGATACAATCAATGCATCGCTGAACAGAACAAGTCGCCAAATGCAGTATGTAAGAGCCTTTGCATCTCAGGTACAAGAGGCGGTCAAGGGCGATTTCAGCACGGTATCTAAGCTATACAACACTGCTGCCGATTATTCCCAAACAAATTTGACGCTGAACAATATGACATATGTGGCATCATTGCTGTTGTCAAAGAACATTCGCACCTTTGATACTCACTCAATAAAGGGTGAAATGAAAGAGGCAAAGACCACCGAATATCCTGACGCTGTATATGCGGAATTCTATCCCGATGAAGATGCGCTTATGAAGACTGTTTTGGACATTTATTACACCCAAATAGACTGATAATTTTTATACCTGTCGCTATGCTGCGGCAGGTATTTTTTACTTGATTTACCACTGTAATAATAGTATAATAGTATAACAAAAAATGGAGAGGTGTGCCAGTATGGAAATCAAGATTTCGCCATCTATATTAGCAAGCGATTATGCAAATTTGGAGCAAGAGCTCAAAAAGTGCTCTGCCGCAGAAATGATACACATAGATGTAATGGACGGTCATTTCGTACCTAATATATCCATCGGCTCGCCGGTAGTGAGCTCAATAAAAAAAGTGTGTGACATTCCGTTTGATGTGCATCTTATGATAAGTGAGCCACTGAAATATGTCGAGGACTTTGCAAAGGCAGGAGCAGACATAATCTGCTTTCATATAGAGAGTGACAGCGACACGGAAGAAACCGTCGACAAAATAATTTCTCTCGGCAAAAAAGCAGCTCTGGCAATAAAGCCTAACACCGACGCAGAGACTGTTATCCCCTATTTAGACAAGCTGTCAATGGTTCTCGTTATGACTGTTGAGCCCGGATTCGGCGGTCAAAGTTTTATGGAGAGCACTATGTCAAAGATTGAAAAGCTGCGCAGCATAAACAAAGACATTGACATCGAGGTAGACGGCGGAATCAACGCTGACACAATAAAAATCGCCTCAAAAGCAGGTGCGAATGTATTTGTGGCAGGTTCGGCAGTATTTAAGAGCGAAAATCCGGAGGAAACAATAAATCTTCTCAAGAAAAACGCCCTCAGCGTAAAATAAGTGATAGTATGAAAAGAAAAAAGGACAAAAAAAGGAAAAGCGGTTTTTTTGACAACAAAAATCGTGACCAAAAATGGACCGAAACACCGACCGGTCGCCAAATAGATTTTGCCGACAAATACATTTATGACGGAAACTACAGCGACAAATATGCCGCAACCAAACGACCGGCATACGATGACAAAGCTAAGGCAAAAGCTCAAAAAAAGAAAAAAATAAATACAATCATATCAATCATTATGGCAGCGGTACTAATCTGCGTGGGCTACATAGGCACAGATGTATATATGACTCGTCACGCCGAGCCGGCTGAATCAATAGCCGAGAATGACGAAAACGACAATGCAGATATGTCGGATCTGTCACTGAATATTATGTCCTCTAAGGTGGAGTCGGTCAGTCTCGACAACTCGGTTATGCTGGACTCAGTAATATCAAATGTCCAAGAAAACGGCTACAACAGCATCACCTTTGATGCAAAGCGGAGCGACGGCACAATAGGTTACGCCTCATCTCTTGCGAGCATCGACACCTTTGGCGCAATCAGCAATAACTCTACCGCCACAAAGCAATCAGTCCAAAAGCTGAGCGAAAACGACATACTCACCGTTGCGAGAATAAGCTGCTACAAGGACAATGTAGTACCATCGCAGTCGGCGGACATGGCACTGAAACAGGGTGACAAATACTATACCGACAAAGACAACAACACATATCTAAACCCCAACAGCGACGAAACCTACTCTTATATCAAGGACATTATACAGGAGTTGTATTCCTACGGAATAACAGTATTTGTACTGACCGATTACGACCTGCCAACAGATATAAGCTCATCATACAACGACGGCTTTGATACAATCGCCGCAAAGCTCACGAAGGATTTGGGCAACAAGGTAAAAATTTTACAAGAGATGGATATTTCTCTCACCGGCAGGGACGGTGAAAGCGGAAAAATCACAAACAGTGCCCTCACTAAAGAAATAAAGCAGTTTAAAAAGCTGAAGTCTAACCAAATATACTATATAAACACAGACATCGACAGCAAGAGAGTGCTGGAACAGCTTACACAGAACAACGTAACAAACTTTATATTGTAATATCAAAGGAGCAAATCTTATGAAAAAAATAATAAAGTTTGCCGCAGTGATTTTGGTAATGATAATGGTATCGGCACCACTTAGCGCTATGGCACAGGAGCTGGAAACAATTGAAGCCCCTACCGTTACCGAAGTATCATTCAACAACGCAAAAATAAATGAAAAATTTTTGCCTACAAAATCAAGATATACAATAACTCTGAGCAACCCTAACCTTACTCCTACGCTCAAGGACTACAAAATAAACGGCAGTGCAAAGCTGTTTGTAACATATTCTCAGGACGAATCAAAGAGACAAAACGGAATAATCCTTACTCTCGAATTTGACGGAGGCAGTACGGTATATACCTTTGACTACTCCAATGCTGAGCAGTATGAAAAAAACTCAAACAACAATCTCACCTCTATAGACTGCTATCTCGGAGAAGTATATCCGAAGCTCAATGACAAGGACACAGACTACAAACTGTATGTACCAAATGACCTGACATCAATCAAGCTGACTGCTGTCACACAGGATGTGGGTGCACACTGTGATGCACCTGCCGAAATAACACTGACTGACAATCAAGAACCGACTATCACTCTGACAGTGACTGCGTCGGACTCAACCGTAAAACTGTACAATCTGAAGATTAAGCGAATAAACAAAACCTCTGCCGAAGTAGAGGAAGAAATGAAAAGCCCCCATTTTAAATCAATAGTAGAGGGTGAACTGTTCTATCAAAAGCCGATTTTCTTTATTTCAATAGTCAGCACCGTGTGCGGAATAGCAATAATTTGTCTTTTTGTTATCCTCGCAAAAAGATTGACGGTAAAGGTTGACGACGAGGAAGAGAAAGAGTTTTTTGACATAGTATAAAACGAAGAAATTTAATCAAGGTGGTGATATTTTTGGATATCGAAGTAGAAGAAATCGTCCAAGAAATAGAGGCGGCGTACAGCCGACGAGACTTGGCGAAAATAAAAGAGATGCTCTCCACTATAAATCCGGCGGATATAGCCGAAATATTCAATAGCTTTCCTACCAGCCAACGACTGCTGTTTTTCAGACTGCTGGCTAAAGAAGAAGCGGCGGACACCTTTGTCGAGCTGGACGGCGATACCCAAGAAGAGTTAATTCACGCCTTTTCGGATAACGAACTTAAAGATGTGCTGGATGAGCTATATCTGGATGATGCCGTAGACATTATCGAGGAAATGCCCGCAACGGTAGTAAAAAGAATACTCAAGAATACCGACACAGACACAAGAAAATCTATCAACGCTCTTCTTAAATATCCGGAGGACTCCGCCGGCTCTATTATGACGCCTGAGTTTGTTGACCTCAAAAAAGATATGACCGTAGAGGACGCTTTTAAGCGTATCAGGCGTACGGGTGTAGACAAGGAAACCATCTACACCTGCTATGTTACGGACAACAGCCGTCACCTACTGGGTGTTACTACAGTAAAGGAGCTTTTGCTCCACGACTACGATGACGACATCTCCGATTTTATGGAGACAAATGTAATATATATCAACACTCTCGACGACCAGGAAATTGCGGCTCAACAGCTGGATAAATATAATTTCCTTGCACTGCCTGTAGTTGATATGGAAGAAAGGCTCGTAGGCATCATCACTATCGATGACGCTATGGACGTTATGCAGGAGGAGAACACCGAGGATATCCAAAAGATGAATGCGATGCTCCCCACCGAAAAGACTTATCTAAAAACCACAGTGTTTGAGACATGGAAGAGCCGTTTCCCTTGGTTACTGCTGCTGATGGTATCGGCAACATTCACCGGCTCAATCATATCCAGTTTTGAGGATAAGCTGGCAGCTATGACAATTCTGACAGCATTCATACCTATGCTGATGGATACCGGAGGTAACTCGGGCGGACAGGCAAGCGTTACCGTAATTCGTGCAATGAGTTTGGGCGAAATTGAGTTCAAAAACTATTTTAAAGTTTTGTGGAAAGAAATACGAGTAGGCTTTATCTGCGGCATATCTTTGGCAGCGGTCAATTTTGTAAAAATCCTGCTGATAGACAAGATGCTGCTGGGCAACAGCGAAATAACGCTGATAGTTGACCTGGCTATATGCTTGACTCTTGTAATAGAAATCATCTTTGCAAAAATGATAGGCTGTACACTGCCTATGCTGGCAAAGAAGTGTGGATTTGACCCTGCGGTTATGTCCTCTCCGTTCATAACAACAATCGTAGATGCAGTATCACTGCTGATATTCTTCGGCATATCCACTACAATCATACCACAGCTACACTGACAAAAACGGACAGTCACTATGGCGTCCGTTTTAATCAAGGGAATATATATGGATAACAACAAAGAATTTTTGGGCACGGAGCCTATTGGGAAACTACTGTTTAAACTGGCAGTGCCTACGGTAATCGCACAGCTGGTGAATATGCTGTACAACATAGTGGACAGAATATACATCGGTCACATGCCCGGAAACGGAAGTATGGCACTGACAGGTGTCGGCGTATGTATGCCGCTGATTATGATAATAACGGCGTTTTCTGCATTTGTATCAACCGGCGGTGCACCGAGAGCCTCTATCTCTATGGGCAAGGGCGACAACAAAACCGCCGAAAAACTGCTAAGCGGCTGTCTGTCTATGCAAGTAATAATATCATTAGTGCTGACTGCCGTCATACTGATTTGGAACAGAAACATACTCTTAGCCTTCGGTGGAAGCGAAAACACAATCGGCTACGCAACAGACTATATGAACATATATGCTACCGGTACAATTTTTGTCCAAATAACATTGGGTATGAACGCATTTATTACCGCACAGGGCTTTGCGAAAACAGGAATGATAACCGTACTTATCGGTGCAGTATGCAACATTATACTCGACCCTATATTTATTTTCGGACTGAAAATGGGTGTAACGGGAGCAGCTCTCGCTACAGTAATATCACAGTGTATATCTTGCATATGGGTGCTCATATTCCTAACCGGAAAATCAACGATACTGCACATAAGAAAAGAATTGCTGTTGTCGGGACTAAAACTAATGCCGCCATGTCTGGCATTGGGCCTGTCGGCATTCATTATGCAAAGCAGTGAGTGTATCGTGTCGGTATGCTTTAATTCCTCTCTGATAAAATACGGCGGAGATATTGCAGTAGGTGCTATGACCATACTGACCAGCGTAATGCAGTTCGCTATGCTGCCGCTGCAAGGTCTCGCTCAGGGCGCACAACCCATAACCGGCTACAACTTCGGAGCAAAAAATACCGACAGAGTAAAAAAGAGTTTTAAACTCCTACTTATAACCAGCGTAATATACTCAGTTGTTCTATGGATATGTGTAATATCTTTTCCAAAAATATTTGCCGGAATGTTCACTAACGACAGCGAGTTGTTGGCCTTTACAGCAAAGGCACTGCGAATTTACTGCGGCGCACTGTTTATATTCGGGATCCAAATTGCCTGCCAAATGACTTTTGTATCCACCGGCAATGCGCTGTATTCCATTATAGTAGCAGTGCTGAGAAAGTTTGTACTGCTGATACCGCTGATATACATACTGCCGCACTTTTTGGCAGACAAGACAATGGCGGTCTATACGGCTGAACCGGTGGCAGACACACTTGCAGTAATCTTTACGGTAATAATGTTCAGCTTCGGCTTTAACAAATCGCTGAAAAAACTTAATGAAAAATAAACAAAACCTCCTGTAGAAGAATCTACGGGAGGTTAGTTTTTTCAAAAATTTATTTCTTGTCAGCACGGAGCAAGCGCAATACAGTGTTGCCCGACTTATACTTAATCATAAGTATCATATCATCATCGTGATAGTAGCCACCGACGGTGCTGGCTTTAATATACTTGGAGATACTCTCATTGTCCGTATATTTATTGCCGTTATGCTCTATTGTTTTGACTTCGATGGCGTCTGTATTTTTGCTTGAGGTTATTCCGCCGACGAATCTTGTGTTCCAAAATCCGACTTGTGATCTCAAAGTTTTGTCAGTTACGCTGACGAGGGTTACGCTCTCAACATTCTTAGTGCAATCGTGGCCGACAACCTTATCATATACACCGACCTTTTTGAGATAATTCAGCACATTGGTCATATCGTCATATATACTGTATGCCACGAATATATTTTCGTCATTTGCAAATTTATCTGTATCGCCGTCAACAGGACTTGCCTCGGTAGAAACAAATCCAATAACAAACAGCTCTCGGTCAGAGGTGAACTGCCGTGAGTAGCCGACTTTCTTAACATCTGCCAAAAGTGCTTTTCTGAATTCTAAAGTATTGTCTATCTTAAATCGCTTTCCGTCTGCGGCATAGGCATAGGCATTGCTCTGCGTAATAGAAGCGTTTGTGGAGCTGTAATCGTAGTTTACAGAATAATAGTCCTTTGTCTCAACAATATCTTCGGCAGGAACAAGAAATTGATTTTCCACCTGCTTTTGCATTTCTTTAGTTGAAGTCAAATTAGCCAAGGCTTTTACGGCGTCCTCTGTTATACCGTCAAATGAACGGGTAACAGTCTTGCCGTTTTTCAGCTTAAACTCAAATGTGGCGTTTGAATAGCCCTTATAGAACTCTCGTTTTTGAGCTGCCTTTTCTGCTCTCAGTACACGCTCTATATCTGCCTTGTCGGTGAAATCGGAACACATATTATTGTTATCATAGTAATGGAAGAAGCTCAAATTCTCCACGTCACCGTAATATGTCTGACCGAATGAGGCATTCATATCTGTAGTATTAACTGTACAGCTCTCCACCTCGCTGAGCTCCGGAACATAAGTGGTGTAGCCAAATCCTCCGAAGGACAAAACGAGTGCAAACACAAGCGGAATAATCGTCCCTGCTGCTGCAGTAACCAAATATGTTTTTGGCTTTTTAATATCAGCGTATGCTGCGAGCTGAACTACAGCAGATACTAAGAAGAATACTATAGCGCAAATGAGTGCTATAAGGACGGATGGGATATTAATTCGCTCTTTTGCAGACATAAGCAGTACGCCCACAGCAATTACCGCTACCAAACCCAAAATATATGATACAACAATGGAGGATGCTTTGCTGCGTCTGATTATGGCAGTGTTCTCTGCCTTCCTTTTCTTCAGACAATAATTTGCCACAAAGAGAAGTACAACACTGACTGCAATCCAAAGCAGCGCTCCGAAGAAAAACTTATAACCGATATGTGTATATCCGTCTGTATTAAGAAATCTGTTAAAGCTGCTTTCACCATATTCTCCGTCAATATATGCGACATTTGTTTTTTTCATTTGGCTTATTGAGTAAAATAATGTCTCACTAAATTCTCTGCTGCCCAGCTTTGAGCTGGAGAAAAGAGGAGTAAACACAGCGCACTTGGAAAGCAAATCTGAATTGTCACCATATCCTCTCAGCAAGTCGGTGAGCAAAGCCTGAACAGAATAAACAACAGCATACGGTGCAGCCACCAGAAACGCACCTGAGAACAGCGCATCAATAACAGTAGTACACATACACATAGCCACACTCATAATGGCAAAGCCTGACATAAACATGGAGAACATACTGAGAAAAGCAAAGAATCCAAACTCAAGCATATATGCCCCGTGGCCAAAAGCGGAAATGTTGAATATTGTATCAATAAGGAGCGGTACCCCGGTAGTGAGAGCAATCATAATTGCCGATGAAAGCACTCTGTTTGTAAACATTGTTCGTCTGTTTATGCCGGTGGACATAAAGAAATTCACACTTTTCTTTTTGTTCAAGAAATAAAAAGCACAAAATGCAAACAAAACGCCGCCCGCAACAGCTAAAATATTAAGCCATATTCTGTCCTGATATCCTAAAGTGGTAAATATAGAAAGGACATTCTTATACAGCAAATCAGCGTAGGTATCACCGTCTCCCGAGGTTCTGATAACATAGTGATATTCCTGCATCGGCATAAATACAAACACTATCATAGCCACAATAAAGGTCAGTGCTGACGGTACTATAATATTTTTAAAGCTGAACTTAAAATCAAACTTGGCAGCCTGCTTATTCACTGAAGATTTTTGAGATGTCATAACTTTTATCCTCCATTTCATTCAGGAATACCTCCTCCAATGACAGATTTGCACTGTCAATGTGGATGGGGTTCATTTCGTAAAAACGATTTTCGTCAATATACGAACTAATAATGATAGTAGCCATTTTTCCGTCTATGGTCAGTCCTTTGTTCGGTATCGACTCCAGAGCCTTAGCCTGCTCCTCGGTCTCAAAAATCAGCCTGTACTTTTTGTACTCGCTGCTTATGTCATCTACGGAAACATTCATAGTCAGTTTTTTGCCGTTAATCAGTCCCACGTGGTCACAAAGGTCAGACAACTCCTGAAGATTATGACTGCTCATAATCATCGAGCATCCTGTCTCTGCCATATATTCGAGAAATATCTTTTTGCACATATTACGCTTTTGAGGATCAACGCCGTCAAATACCTCATCGAGAAGCATATACTTAGGTCTGGTGGACATAGCGAGGATAATCTCAGCCTGTCTCTGCATACCCTTAGAAAATGAACCGATATTCTTTTTTGTATCTATCTCCATGGCATCCACAAGATTGTTGAACACCTTTTCGGAAAAATTAGGATAATAACCCTTGTATAACTTTTTCATACGCTTTAGGTTGGCGCCGGGCATAAAATATACATCGTCCGGAATGTATATAAGGTCTGCTCTGACCGCTCCGTTGTCATACACATTTTTGTTATCCATCGAGATAAATCCCTTTGTAGGCTCGAGTATGCCTGCGCACATCTTGAGCAAAGTAGTTTTGCCGGCACCGTTATAGCCTACAAGTCCGTATATAGAAGAATTTTCAACTTCAAAATTTATATCCTCTATGGCTGTAAAGTCACCGAACGACTTTGATACAGAGTTAATCTTTATCATTTGTTCCGTCCCCCTCATAAATTTTGTCTACCAAAGACAACAGTTCCTCTCGAGATACGCCCTTAGCCTTGCCCGATACTACTGTCTGCCTTATATCCTCCAGGGCGGACTCAACGATTCTTCTGTTGCCTATAGGATTTTTTGCAACAAAAATTCCTCTGCCCTGTGCCGAATACACGATTCCGTCGTGCTCCAAATCCGAGAATGCCCTCTTGATTGTATTCACATTTATGTTCAGCTCCAGACTCAGCGACCGTATGGACGGCAGCTTGTCGCCGGGTGAATAAACGCCGGTGTTGACAAGCATAATCACCTGCTCCTTTATCTGTTCATAAATAGGCACTCTGCTGTGATAATCAATAAAAATCAATTTTGAGTCCCCTTCCATAATGTTAGCTAACTGTGCTATCTCGTGTAGCACAGTTAGAATATAGCATACAAATTTTTGTTTGTCAACAGGTTTTATAAAAAATTTTGCAAAAAAAGCCACGACTTTATGCCGTGGCTTTCTGTTATTTTTTTAGTAATAAGATATATTATTTAGTCTTTACTGCCCTTACTGTGCTCCAGCCTGAATAATATTTCTTTCCGTCTACAGTCTTATATGTTCTGACTCTGACATAATACTTTTTGGACTTCTTAAGGCCGCTGACTGTCTTAGAAGAAGTCTTTGCGCTCTTAACGGTAGCAGTCTTTGTTGTCTTAGAGGTGAACTTTTTACTTGTGCTGTACTGCACCTGATAGCCTGTAGCCTGTTTGCTCTGCTTTGTCCAAGCAACCTTGAATGCCTTTTTCTTAGCAGAAACAGATGTAATTCTGCTCATCTTAGGGTTGATAACAAAAGTTTTCTTAACAGTACCCTTGTAATTGCCGCTAAATGTAACTGTTGCAGTAGCAGTACCTACATTTTTATTAGCAGAATATTTTACTGTGTAATACTTAGAAGAAACGGTCTTGCCCTTAGCGTCTTTAACCTCTACAGCAGGCTTATATGCTTTGCCGGAATATACGCTCTTTGTATAATCGAGAGTAACTGACTTAATCTTGCTGATATTTGTTGTGGAAGCTACTTTAGAGCATACTGTGCACTTTTTAACAATCTTACCGTCTGCCTTTGTTGTAGCAGGAGTTACTGTGCTCTTGTATGAATGGTCGGAGGTAGCAGCAAATGAAAGCACTACGCCCTTGTCGCCGTCTGCACAGGTATACATTCTCTTGCCGCCGGTACAAGGCTTTATGGTAGATTTAGTAATTTTGAGGACATGGGTATAACCCTCTTTGTCGATAGCTTTTACGAAATACTCACAAGCAAGGACAGCCTCTTTTGTTGCATAGGCGTTATCCTCACCGAGATATGTAATGATACCGTTTTTGCTCTCAAATCCTGAGTACAGATTGTTATAAGCAACAGATGCACGGTCAAGGTCGCCCAAAGCAGAATATGCCATAAGTGCAACAGCTGTGGAATCGGCGCTGGTTGTGTTATACTCTGTGCTGTAGTAATAGCCATCATCGTTAGTGTACTTTTCCAAAACAGAAACCGCATCTGAAACGATGTCCTTATAATCATCTTTGTACTTAGCTATAGCAGTAAGGAAAACAGCTGTGTTGTCGGCAGCAAATCCCCAGAAATTCATACCCTTGCCTTTTACATAATAGCCTTTGATAAAAGCATTGCAAAGCTTTTTGCCGAAGGATTCGCTTGCTGCTTCGATAGCTACACGATAGTAATAGGGGTTGGAAATATTGTTTACATCCAAGCTTTCAAACTGCTCAACAAGATTATAGCCATTGTAGTTTTCCGGATTAAGTCCCATTGTTCTGAGAGTAGAAATGACCGCACCGTAAACTGCGAGAGCGTCTGCCGATTTAGCGTCTGCTGTCAGTCTGCCGTTGTCTGCAAGTGCCCGGTCAACGCTTGCGAGATAGGTCTTTTCATACTTAGACATATCATATCCGGAGTTAAGATATGTAAGATAATCTACAGCTGAGTCTACTGTAAGCTCTTTTATATCCTTGAGCAAAAATTCTGCTCCGCCGTTGAGCTTTGATTTTACTGTAGTAACGAGTGGGTTTTCGCTGACAGTAACCTTACAATAAGGTGAAAAAATGTACTCGCCTTCATTATTGGTTTCAGCAGTAAGCTCATATGTACCTACTTTGTCGAAAGAAAGAGTAACCTTTCCGTCTTTGTCGGTAGTACCTACCACATCATCTCCGCACATAATGCTGAGATTGTTCGCCGGGAGAGTAACATTCTCATAAGTTACAGGATCAAAACCGCTCTTAGCAGCAGAGAGTGTAAACTTTTGGTTAGGAACAACATTGTTGACTGCTCTTGTATTAAACTCCACATACTTGTCCATATATGATGAAGTGTCTTGATAGAACATATACTCAAGATAATCACCGTCATTTACAGCAATGTTGAGTCCGCTTACCATAGCACCGCTCTGGCGATATGATATATTTCCGCCCTCACCGAATGCCGCAGTAACCCAACCTGATTGTGCAACTTTAAGCGGAGCGTAGTCCATAAAGTCATCACCGAACATTGCGATATGAGCGGCAATAGTAGCATCGAGGATGGTAGGAACATCGAGAGTGTCCTTATATCCTGTATCATACTTGTCCGACAGGTCTGCACTGACTTTAATCTCAGTAGGCATCATGGTGAACACACCGCCGTCATAGACGCTGAACTCTACTGATTTTTCGCCGTTTGCAGCCAGTGCCGAAAACGAAATTGTCATTGTGCTCAAAAGCATACAGATGCTCAAAAGCACAGATAATACTTTTTTCATAAAAAGCCCTCCAATAAATAATGATAATAAAAACAAAAAAACTCTGCTTTTGCAGAGTAGTAGGCACAGAAACAAAACGGCAGATGCCGCTATCTTAATTTCTTGCTTTTCCACTTGCCCAAAAGCGAAATTATCCTTCGACACGTCTCCCGGCTCATGACAAAGCAAATAGCGCACAGCCACTCCTTCTCGATTAGCTCAATGGATTGTGGCCGATTCATCAAATACGGTAATGGCGGTTGCTCGGGACTCCAACCCGATTCCGTTTGCCAAAGGCGGTATTTTGTTTTCGCCAAAATTATAACACACTGCTCAAGTCATTGCAATATTATACGGTACTTTTTTACTATATGGCTATTGAAAAATAAAATGAAAGTGATATAATAATTTTTGAACACAAAACTATTAGGAGATGTTAATATGCAAAAGAAGGATATTGATTGGTCAAGTCTCGGCTTTGGCTACATCAAGACAGACAAAAGATTTGTCGCTCACTACAAAGACGGCAAATGGGACGAGGGTGCTCTCATCGACGACGATATGATTCAGATGAACGAGTGTGCCTGCGTTCTTCAATATGCTCAGACCTGCTTTGAAGGTCTTAAGGCTTATACCACAAAGGACGGCAGAACCGTATGCTTCCGTCCCGACCTGAACGCTGCTCGTATAGCAGATTCCTGCCGTGGACTTGAGATTCCTGTTTTCCCTGATGATAAATTTGTAGAAGCTGTTAAAGCAGTAGTAAAGGCTAACGAGGCTTGGGTGCCTCCATATGGCAGCGGCGCTACTCTTTACATTCGTCCATATGTATTCGGTATCGACTCTGTTATCGGTGTAAAGCCGGCTACAGAATATCAGTTCAGAATGTTTGCTACACCTGTAGGTCCTTATTTCAAAGGTGGCGCAAAGCCTATCACTATCCGTGTATCAGACGTTGACCGTGCAGCTCCGAGAGGAACAGGCAACATTAAGGCAGGACTTAACTACGCTATGTCACTCCACAACATTATGGACGCTCACAGAAAGGGATTTGACGAGAATATGTATCTCGACCCTGCTACCAGAACTAAGGTAGAAGAAACCGGCGGTGCAAACTTTATTTTCGTAACAAAAGACGGCACTGTCGTTACTCCAAAATCAGACTCTATTCTTCCTTCTATCACCCGTCGTTCTCTGATGGTTGTAGCAGAGAAGTATCTCGGTCTCAAGGTAGAACACAGAGAGGTTATGTTTGACGAGCTTAAGGACTTTGCAGAATGTGGACTTTGCGGCACAGCAGCTGTTATCTCCCCTGTCGGCAAAATCGTAAATCACGGCGAAGAAATTTGCTTCCCATCGGGTATGGAAGAAATGGGTCCTGTTACAAAGAAGTTGTACGAAACCCTCACCGGCATCCAGATGGGCGAAATCGAAGCACCTGAAGGCTGGATTTGCGAAATCAAATAATCAACACTATACAAAAGCGAGCATATCAATCGATATGCCCGCTTATTTTTTGCTATAAAAACAACAAAAAAATCAGAGGTCGAATTATTGGACCTCTGATTTTATTTTTTCTTTGTTTTCAGTCGGCTTTTGGAACAATATTGTTACTCGGAAGGTGCGGCGCTGTGAATCGTAGGACCAGCGGACATTTCCGTGATTTTGTTCTGCGTGCCGTTTGATTATTTTTGTACCGAAGCCGTGATTTCCGGCGTCTGATTTTGTGGTGAACAGTGTGTCGTCAAGATGATTTGGCGATTTGTCTGAGGAGTTCTCCACGCTCAAAATATCCATTCCGTTTACATTTCGCAGAGACAGCTCTACTCGTTTTTCGGTACTCCTCTCTGCCGCCTCTACTGCATTGTCCAAAATGTTATTGAGTATAACAGAAAGTTCGGAGTCATCAATATAGCTCAGATTGGCTGTCTTTGCCTCGTAGGTGAATTTAATATTCTTTTGCTGACAAACGACAATATACTTGTTCAAAATCAAATCGAGCATTTTATTGCTTGAAATTCTCAGCTTATTTTTATTTTCAAAATATGGATAAATTTCGCCGATATATTTTCTTACATCCTCAACTTTTTCAAAACTGCTGATGGTCAAAAAATGATTTTTTGTATCATGGAACAACATTTGCAGTTCGCTGTTTTGGTGCTCGAGGACATTCATATAGGTGGTATTAAGATTATACAGCCTGCTCTCCATCTCGAGTTCGTTAATCTTTGACTCCTTATTGGCGAGAGACTGATAATAGACGAATATGAATACGCTGGATACGATGAACAGAACGCAAACCACAGCCGAAGTTACCTTGTACATGGTAGTGACCTTTGTGGTGGAGGCTGTGTACAAAAACAGCGTGCAGGAAATCATAGTCAATATAGGGAACATAAACAGCGGCATAAATTGGGTAGCACTGTTTTTCTTATGTCCCATTTTGATTACAATAGCTGCCAAGAGCTGTGACAGGACAAAATACACAAGTTTACTTATTATGACAATAATAAGTAGTGCATACACATCATTTCTATAGCTGTCGGCAGCAAATCCAATCACCATAGAAAGAACAAAAATCGTCAAAATTTCTGCCGAATACATCAGCGCATCAAGAATTATACTCTGTATTGCAGCATTCTTTTTAGGAATATCAAAGCATAGTATTGCAAAAGCAAAATTGATAATAAAAAACACAATCAAATTTACTATTATATTATCAATCACATTGAATATTATTGAGCTGGGTATAAACAATCCTAAGCCGATTAAAATAACTGCTGCATTGGATTTTTGCTTTTTTTCATAAATTCTTGTAAAAAAGCAAAATGATATAATCATTTCGAAAATATAAACAAGAATCATAACGATTTCTCGTTCCATCAATTTTCCTCCATAAATTTCATCAGTTTTCTATAGAACTCGGACTGTCTGCTTCTGGCAACACTAATCTTATATTTTTCACACAGAATAACATGACTGCGGTCAAATGAAGTGACATAGTTTAAATTTATCAAATAACTTTTATGAGGAACGACGAACATTGTGCCGACTAATCTGTCGTGCCAAAAAGTCATATTTTGGTCCGAATAATACACATCTCCGTCACCGGTTACTATCTTAGTCTCTCTCTTGACTATTTCCGCATAAACTATATCCTGAAGTGCGACACGCATATAATTGCTGTCATCTCTCAGATAAAATCCAATGGTAGAATTATCTATTCTTTTTATTGCATCGCTAAGTCCTCTGTAAAATCTCTCGGAGTCCAGCGGCTTTTCGAAAAAGCGAACGGCGTTCAAATTAAGGGCGTCGTCCAAATATTTTTTGTGGGCAGTTATGTACATAAGAACAATGTGGGGGAATTTTTTTCGCAATTCCTCGCCTACTGCCAATCCGCTGAACTCGTCCATCTCCACATCGAGTATAGCCATATCAAATTTTATATCACTGTCCAACAAATCCTTAGGCGAAGTGAATATATGGTTTTCAAAATCGACGCAATTTTGCACCGAGAAAAACTTTAGATGATCAACCACAATATCAATATACATCTGCTCATCATCACATACCGCAATATTCAAACCATCACCGCCCTCATAAAAATCAACAGAAAAAGCCCTACCGACTAATGATACCATATCATATAGATAAATACAATTACTTTTCTCTGTTGTCAATCAATGTGTGTGCAATAGACTCCAATATATCAATTTCTCGGTCTGTACACACATTCAATAAATCCACCAAATTGTCTCTCTTGTTGTCTCGTATTTCGCCATACAGAACATAATCCAATCTTGCACCTAAAGCGTCACATATGCTGATCAGCGTGTTGAGACTATAGGAACCGCCGTTCTCCACAGTAGAAATATGAGTGGCAGATAAATTCACTTTTTTTGCCAATTCTTCCTGTGTAATGCGCTGTTCTTTACGAAGCTTAACAATATGTGCTCCAATCTGTATCGCTTCAACTTTGACTTTATTCATATCATCACCTATAATGATTATATCACAGTTTTGTATATTTTGTCTACTACTATTTAGTAGTTCTACTAAAATAGTTTGTAAATATTAACCAGATTAGTAGAACTACTAAAAATCGCAGGATTTGCCCGAAAATGTCGTATTTTTTGCACACTTTTGTTTTTCATGTTGATTTTGCAGACGGTGATGATATAATTAGCGTGAGAATAGCGGACAAGTTATTTTCGAAAATTTACTTCAAGAAAGGTGATCTATTATGAAAACAAGTTATCTGGAAAAGGCTTTTAAGAAGGCAGTTAAAATTGCTGTAAAAAACAGCAGCAACAGCACAACAAGCGGCGCTGTTTTTCAGCCTAAGGCACCTTCGCAGTTAAAGGAATTCAGCAAAGCTGAGAAATGATATACAAATTCTCCGAAGCTTTAGCCAACAAGCTTCTGACAAAAGAGAGCATCACCAAAGATGAAGTTGAGCTTTATGCCTACGGTATATTTATGTTGCTTTCGCACTCAATGTATTTGGTGCTTGCTCTCATTCTTGGATTGCTGACAAAGTGCTTACTCGAAAGCATTATTTTCTATTTTGCATTTCAGTGCATACGGAGATTTGCAGGCGGTTACCACGCAAGCACGGAACTCCGCTGCACTGTTATCACATCTTTTTCGATAGGGGCGTGTGTCGGGCTTATCAACTTATCAAAAGCATATAATTTTAGCGTCATACTTCTAATCTTGGCTCAGGTATGCGCAATTGTAATTTTGGTTCTATCCCCGCTTGACACGCCCGAAAAGCCCTTATCTAAAAAAGAGTACAAGTATTTTCGCAGGATTGCTCGGATAATCTGTATATGTATATCCGTCGGAATAATTCTGTCGTACTGCTTCAAATTGAATTTTATATTTGCTCCGCTGTGTATGAGCCTTATTTTTGAAGGTGCACTTATCACTGCAGGACAAATAAATAGATTTCACTATAAAAAAGCAAGCTCAAATTAGAGTTTGTTTTTTTATTTTGTCACAATTTATCTATTCAATATCCATTAGGAATATGCTATAATAGTATGACTGAAAAACGAGGCTGATAATATGGAAAATCAAGCAGGCGAAAAGTTAATAGGCACAGTGGAAGAAATCACATTTGCCAACGAGGACACAGGATTTTGCGTCTGCGAGGTAAATACCGGCGAGGAAGGCGTAACAGTAGTAGGCAGTATAGGTATGCCGGCTGTAGGAGCGCAGATAGAATGTAACGGCAGGTGGGATTTCCACCCATCATTCGGCAGACAATTCCGAGCAGAAAGTGCAATAATGACCATGCCGGCAGATGTCAGCGGAATACTGAAATACTTATCATCGGGAATAATCAGAGGTATCGGTCTTGCCACGGCTACAAAAATAGTAGAGACCTTTGGCGAAAGCAGTTTTGATGTAATCGAGAATGAGCCGTCGAGATTAGCTACAATAAGAGGAATAACTCACGCAAAGGCGAGACAAATCAGCAAGGCATTCAAAGAGCAATTTTGTGCCAGAGAAACAATAATCAGCCTCACCGCCATAGGACTGTCCCAAAACGAAGCAATAAAAGCATACAAGATGTTCAAGGCAGAGGCGGTAGATATAGTAAAAGCCAATCCTTATGCACTGATAGGAAACGCTACAGGCATCACTTTTGATAAAGCTGATCTGGTGGTACAGAATCTACAGGACAAGCCGCCCTTTGACTGCCGTGCACAAGCGGGAATAGCTTACATAGTCCGTCACAATCTCGGCAACGGACACACCTGCATACCAAGAGACAGGATATTTGAGCCGGCTAAGGAGCTTTTGGGCTGTGATGACGACGCAGTGGATATCTCTATCGACAACGCTATAGAGAACAAAGCACTCGTTCAGGTAGAAATCGACGGCAGAGAATTTTTGTTCCTGCCCGAAATATACGGAGCAGAAAAAGGAATAGCAGACAGAATAAAAATAATGGTGGAATATCCGCCAAAAGAAAGTGAAATATTCGCAAGCGAGATATATGCCTTTGAACAAGCCAACGGAATTGAGTTTGATGACAAGCAAAGAGAGGCTATTGAGACAGCAGTCAACAAAGGTCTGCTGATACTCACAGGAGGCCCCGGTACAGGCAAAACAACCACGGTAAAAGGCATAATTAAGCTGATGAAAAACAGAGGACTGAAAGTTGCGCTGACTGCACCCACAGGCAGAGCAGCTCAGCGAATGGAAGAACTGACCGGCTATGAGTCAAAGACGATACACAGACTGCTGGAAGTAGAGTACAAGGACGACAGCGACGCACCGTCATTTATACACAATATACAAAATCCTTTGGACTACGACGCAGTAATAGTCGACGAGCTATCAATGGTAGATGTGGTACTGTTTTCGGCACTGCTCGATGCGCTGCCGCTGCACTGTCGACTGATAATGGTAGGAGACCAAAATCAGCTGCCGCCTGTAGGCGCAGGCAATGTTCTCCGTGACCTGATAGACAGCGACACAATCGGAGTGGTTACTCTCGACAAGGTATTCCGTCAGGCAATGCAAAGCAAAATAGTAACCAATGCCCACAGAGTTGTGGCAGGAGAAATGCCCGAAATTGACAACAGCGAAAAGTCCGATTTCTTTTTGCTGAGAGAAAATAATAAGTACAATGTACCAAAAAAGATACTCGACCTTGTAACTCTGCGACTGCCTAACTCCTATGGGTTGGACGCTATGAATGACATTCAGGTGCTGTGTCCCAGCAGAATGGGCGAAACAGGAACGCAGAATATAAATGCCGTACTGCAAGCCAAGTTGAATCCTCCATCAAAGGACAAGCAAGAAATCAGGTACAAGGGCTACACTCTCCGTGAGGGTGACAGGGTAATGCAAATAAAGAACAACTACGATGTACCTTGGTTTCGTCCTATGGAGAACGGTACAGGCGTCTTTAACGGGGATATAGGAATACTGACTCGAATAGACAAGGGAAACAATATTATCAATGTAAAATTCGACGACAAAGAGGCTATGTACTCGTCGGAAAATGCAAGAGAACTTGAGCTGGCATACGCTATGACGGTGCACAAATCTCAAGGAAGTGAATTTCCGGCAGTAGTTATGCCCGTAATCGCTACTCCAAAAAAACTGGCGTACAGAAATCTTTTTTACACCGCTCTGACGAGAGCCAAAAAATTATTAGTCCTGGTAGGCAACGAGGATGGAATACGCACTATGGTAGACAATGACAAAAAGTCAAGACGATACAGTGCACTCAAATTCTTTATTGAAAATACGATAGATATATAGTAGAATACATTTAGACAGAAATCAGGTGAAATCAATATGTTCGGATACGATTTAGGAATAGACTTAGGCACAAGCAATCTGGTAATCACAGTACCTGACAAGGGCGTTGTGCTCAACGAGCCATCATATGTGGCATACGACACAGAAAGTGAAAAGGTGCTGTACGCAGGACGCCGTGCCTATTATCTCCAAGGCAGAGAGCCTAACGGAGTGTCAGTGATTCAGCCTCTCCGTGACGGCGTAATAAGCAACTACGACCTCACACAACAGATGGTAAAATTCTTTATCAACAGAGTAATTAAGCGCAGCATATTTAAACCGAGAGTTGTGGCATCGATGCCTGCTCTCGCTACAGATGTAGAAAAGCGAACACTTATATCAGTAATAATCACTGCCGGAGCGAGATCTGTGTGTCTCATTGAGGAGCCATTGTGCGCCGCATTCGGAGCGGGTATTGATCCGCAGCAACCAAACGGTGCTTTTGTAGTGGACATTGGCGGCGGTACTACTGATATGGCTGTAGTTTCTCAAGGTTCAATGAGCCAAACCGAAACTGTAAAAATAGCCGGAAACGCCTTTGACGAAGAAATCGCCAGATTTTTAAAAGAAAAATATGACACACTTATAGGACTGCGAACAGCGGAGGAAATCAAAAAAACTATCGGCTGTGCAGTACCGAGAACGGAAGAAATCACTATGACGGTAAAAGGCAGAAGTATGCTGAACGGCATGCCCGTATCGGTAGAAATATCTTCTAACGAAATATACCACTGCCTAAAACCTCTTTTGGCAGAAATCGCAGCTGCTGCTCAAATTATGTTCGAGCGTACATCACCACAGCTTGTGGCAGACATAACGACTTCGGAAATTTTGCTCACAGGCGGTTCGGCTGAACTGTACGGTCTCAGCGAGCTGTTTGCAGAAACCTTGGAGCAGGATGCAGTTGTTGTACCACAGCCTAATCTCTGTGTAGCAAAGGGTGCTTGCGTAGCGCTGAACAAGATGCATATTTTGGACAATTACGGCTATCAGTTCAAGACCAAAGAGGATGTAAGAATAAGATGATCCAAATATATTATGGCTACGGGAAAGGAAAAACCACTGCAGCAATAGGTGCCGGAATGAGAGCAAAAGGTGCAGGTATGAATGTAAGTTTTGTGCAGTTCTACAAGGACAACAAATCATCTGAGCTCTCAGTGCTGCCCTTTGATATTTTTGAGGCACCTGACATTTTGCCGTTTAACCCCGGGGACGAGTACAAGGAATGGGTAGACAAAGCAGTCAAATATATTGAGTCAAACGACAGCGATATGATTATACTCGATGAATTTTTGGACCTTATACCAAAATTTTTGTCTGCAGATGATGCCCTTAATTTACTCCGCAAAAACAAGGAATACATACTCACAGGGCACACACTGATTGAGCCGCTGTTCGACAAAGCGGACTATATAACAAATTTTAAAAAAGAAAAGCACCCCTATGACAAGGGTGTCAAAGCAAGAAAAGGAATAGAATATTAGGAAGGATTGTTTATGGACAGATTTGCAAAGTTGCACCCAATAGTACACATTGTGTTTTTCGGTGCCACATTTGTATTTTTGCTGTCCGTAAACAATCCTTTTTTTTCTGCCGTTTCGCTGATTTGCGGACTCATATATTGCTTTTTGGCAAGAGGAAAAGATGCACTAAAAAGTCTGAAATTCTCGGTAATTATTATGATAACCATAAGTCTGTTTAACTTTTTGTTCGCTCACTACGGAATGGATGTTCTGTTTACCATAGGAATGAACGAATTTACCGCCGAAGCACTGTTCTACGGCTTTAATCAGGGAATGGTACTGTCGGCAGTCCTGCTGTGGTTTGCCGCTCTGTCGAGGATAGCGGACAGCGAAAGAGTAATATATTTTTTGCGTTTTGTGCCAAAAATTGCCTTAGTCTTTTCTATGGTGTTGGGATTTATTCCGAGATTCACAAAAAAAGCAGAGGACATAAAAAATGCACGACTCGCACTGTACGGCGGAAAACAGAGCAAAAATATCAAGGACAGAATGAAAACAGCTATGTCTAATTTTTCCGGTCTGATAACATACAGCCTGGAAAGCAGTATAGTAACCGCCGACTCAATGAGAGCCCGAGGCTACAATCCAAAGGCGCAAACAAAAAACAGATACAAAATCACAGTCGGCGACTGCATAACAACGGCGATTATGATAATATTCTGTGCAGTATATATAGCAGAAAAAGCGAGAGGAAACATAATATTTGTTTTTGATCCAACGATATACAGCGAACGATTCAGTGTGGCAGGTTTTGTCTGCTTTTTAGGGATAGAAATATTCCCATCAGCCACATATATTACGGAGGAATTACTATGGAAGTTATCTCGTGCAAGGACCTGAGCTTTGCTTATCCAAAAAGCGAAAACAATGTGTTCAGCAGAGTAAATCTGTCCGTAAACAGCGGTGAGATGGTACTGCTTATAGGCGAAAGTGCAACAGGAAAATCCACACTGTTGAAACTGCTGAAAAAAGAAATCGCTCCCTTTGGCAAAAAAGAGGGTGAAATAACAATAAACGGCACCGCCTGTTATGTGTCCCAAAATGTGTACGAAAGCTTAGTTACCGACCGAGTACGCTCCGAGCTTTCTTTCGGACTGACAAATATGGGAATGGACGGCTATGAAATAGAGCTGCTGGTGGCAGAAACAGCATCGTATTTTAACTTGGAAAACAAACTCGACAGCGAAATTTCATCATTGTCGGGAGGAGAAGTTCAGATGCTCAATTTGGCGTCGGTAATGATAATGAAGCCTGATATTCTTCTGCTGGATGAGCCTACATCACAGCTTGATCCAGTATCGGCGGCAAGGTTTTTGGAAATGATTAAGAGACTGCACAGAGATTTTTCCACCTCAATAATTATGGCGGAGCACAATCTTGACTCTGTATTCGACTCCTGCAACAGCCTGCTGATAGCAGAAAAGGGCAACGGAATAACAAAACTGTCACCTGATGAGACAATACGATACTTAAAAAGAATCGACAGTCCGCTAACTGCACTGATACCTATACAGTACCGACTGTATGACGGAGCGAGAACAATCGAACAGTGCCGTGAAATACTAAAAACCAAACAGCTGAATGTACCCGATGAGCGTACTGAAAAATGTGATGTCGCACTAAAGGCAAGCAATATCAGCTTTGCCTACAAAAAAGGCATTGATATTTTGGACAGGCTGTCCCTAAAGGTCTACAAAGGCAAAATCAATGCTGTACTCGGTCCTAACTCAAGCGGAAAGTCTACTCTGCTTTATACTTTGGCCGGTGTGAAGAAGCCATACTATGGTAATATAAAATATAACGGTAAAATTTCAATGCTGTGTCAAAATGTGTGGAATTTGTTCACAAAAGATACCTGTGAAGAAGAAGTAGCTTTTGGTGATCTCACAAAATTCTTAGGCATCGGTGACGAGCTGAAAAAACGGCACCCCTATGATATATCCGGCGGTCAGGCACAGCGAATAGCGTTGGCAAAGGTGCTGGAGACAGACGCCGATATAATCCTTTTGGACGAACCTACAAAGGGATTTGACCCACTGATAAAAAAGCAATTTGCAAGTCTGCTGAGTGAGCTGTGCAAAAAGGGCAAAACAATACTTATCGTCACTCACGATATAGAGTTTGCAGGCGAATACGCTGACCTTGTTTCATTTTTATCGAGAGGAAAAATTATCACTACTCTCCCCCGCCGCACTTTCTTTTCTTCTCTAAATTTTTACACCACCGCAATATCAAAAATCACAAAGGGCACTGCGAATAACATTGTAAGCCTAAATGACTTGGTAGAGGCAGGAGGTGCAGAATGAAAAATTATATTCTTCTGCCGATTTCCGTCCTGTCGCTAATCGGAATAATAATTTGGCAAATGTTCTGCGCAAATGAAGTAAATTACTATATAGTATCTGTAAGCATACTTGTGCTGTCGATGCTGCCGTTTTTTGCCTCATTTGAAAAGAAAAAAATATCCACGGGCGAACTGACACTTACTGCAACCCTCATAGCGATAGCGGTAGTTTCCCGTGCAGTATTCTACCTTATACCGCAGGTCAAACCTATCGCCGCAGTGGTAATCGTATCTGCTGTATGCTTAGGTGCGGAACGGGGATACATAGTCGGAGCATTCTCCGCTTTTATCTCAAACTTTATATTCGGTCAGGGATATTGGACTCCGTTCCAAATGGTTGCACTGGGAATGGTCGGGCTGGTGTCCGGTCTGATATTCAAAAAGCTGAAGATAAACAAAATTACGCTCTCAATAGTAGGATTTGTTCTCACATTTGCCCTGTACGGTGTAATAGTGGATGCCTCAACAATTATGATGGCATACGGCACCAAGGTTACTCTCGCCGGTGCTATGACAATTTACGGAGCAGGTGTTCCCTTTTCTGCTGTGTTCGGAGCAGCTACGGCGGTATTCCTATTTTTATTCGGAGTACCGTTCATAAAAAAAATCGACAGAATAAATACGAAATACAACATAACAAAAGCAGTTTTGTAACGAAATACAAAACTGCTTTTTAGTTAATTATTTGATTGTTATGCCTCGTTCTTCTCTCTGCTTTGCCAAATCCGCTTCCATCTTTTCTCTATACTCACCGGTGAGGTTATAGAAGAACATCGGTATAATGCACAGCAAAAGTGATATGGCAGGAATGAGTGAAATAACGCTGAAAATACCCTGACGGACATTGTGAGGCATATCCAGAGGATTAGCCGTAACTGATGCCGAAATGGTGCTGACATCGAGGTCAACAATGATGTACATAAGTATTATAGCCGAGGTAGCTATTGCATTTCCAAACTTTGTAACAAAGGACTGAATGGCAGAACCCATTCCTGTAAGGCGGACACCTGTTTTCAGCTCCATATAATCCAGACAATCGCCAACCATGGCAAAAGCGCAAACATTTATTGTTCCGCACGGTATAGTAGAAATGAGCAGACATGGTACACAAGCCCAGAAATTTTTGTAGCCAATGAACCACATAGCAAGTGATGATGCTGCGCCTATAAGCGATGACACGATAATAATTTGCTTATACGAAAACTTTTTAATAAGCGGTGTAACGGCGAGCATTGCGCCGAACATGCCTACTGCGCTCGCAACTGCAAGCACTGTGGAAACCGTTGAAATATTGGACTGCAAAGCCTGTTCAAGCTCTGCTCCGCTCAAATTTGTAGGATCTTTTCCAACATAGAAGGAATATCTCGCTACATGAACAGCACCTGCCTGGAACATATATCTTGCCGCAGACAGAATACCCATAAGCGCAGTGAGCATAAGAGGTTTGCAGGTGAATATCAGTTTCAATGAATTAGGCTGTGACTTGTCTTTTTTAGGTGGGAGAGGTATATTCACTCTCTCCTTTGTCTTAAAATACACTCTTACAAAGAGAATATTGCCGATAATCGAGCACACAAGAGCCATAACCGTGTACTTTGTTTTTTCGAGTGATGTACCCGACAAATTGAACTTAGGCAGTACAAAACCTAAAAGCATAAACAATCCCATAGGGATAGCCGAACCGATACCGTTAGTAGTACGGGCTTTCGAGATAATCGAACCACGCTCGTCAGCATTTGGCGTAAGCGCATTAGGTAAGCTCCAAAACGGTACATCGGATGAGGTATAAATCATACCCCAGGCAACATAAGTAACAGCGGCATAAATCATCTTTTGGCTGTCTGCCAAGTTTGGCGAAGTAAACAAAAGCAATGTGAGGATAGCCACCGGAATGGGAGTGTAAAGCAAATACGGCTTCATCTTGCCCTTTTTGGGATTTGCATGGTCCATAATATAGCCCATGATAGGGTCATTTATTGCGTCCCATATTCGTGCAAGAAGCATCAGCAACAAAACAAAAATAGGCGTAACCTTCAGCACATTCAAATAAAAGTCAGATATGTATGAGCTCATTATTCCATAAACCATACCCTGACCTAATGCACCTACGCAATACGCCATCCATTCTTTCTTCGGTACATAAGTCGTGTTTTTCATAACATTCTACTCCAATTAAATTTGCCGCAACCTACATACACCTGTACACACGGTCAATCAAATGACCTGCTTATAAAATAACATATTATATTTGTACCTGTCAATAATTTGTGTTATAATAATATTATTATGAGAACAAAAATTTTAGTAAGCGCCTGCCTTTTGGGCGAAAATTGCAAATACAGTGGTGGCAATAATTTTAATCCTAACGTTGTCGCACTGAAGGAATATTTTGATTTGGTACCCGTATGTCCCGAATGTTTCGGCGGACTTCCCATACCGAGAGTGCCTTCCGAAATAGTTGGTGACCGAGTGTTGTCGAAAGACGGAGAAGATTTGACAGACATTTTTTTATCCGGAGCGGAGCAAACTCTGTACATTGCTAAGGAATGTAATGCTCCGGCAGCTATGCTGAAAGAGAAGTCTCCGTCTTGCGGATTCGGCAAAATTTATGACGGCACATTTTCCGGCACTGTTATAGATGGTGACGGTGTCACAGCGGCGCTTTTGCACGCAAATGATATAGCAATATTCGGCGAAAGCCAAACAGAAAAGTTAATTCAATTATATTACTGAGGTTAATTATGAAAAAGATTTTAGCAACGATTATGTCAACAGTAATCATAGCCGCTGTTGCGGTGGTAATAGTATACAATGCTCAGCCAAACAACAATCAGCCCACCACAGCCACAACTGACGCATCCACTGCCGCTAAGCAAATACCTACAGAAAAAGCGCTAATCAAGGAATCGGATGCTATAGATATGATAGAAAGTTATTCGGACAAACAATTAGGGCTAGGCAAGGAAGACCGTAAAAAATGCTCGTTTATGGTATCCAACTACGGAGAAGTCATAGGCAACGAAAGCTATGTCAAAGTTATTGCCGCAACAAAAAAAGAGCATAAAGACAAAAAGAGTGGAAAGATTACCTTTACTTTTGACACAAAAGGCGAATATTTCATAAGCTACGATGGAAACAAGGTTATGATGAAGAACGCATCTACCGGAAAATATACAACAATAAAATAAGATAAAAAATATGCAGTCAAGGATTGGCACAACTGTCACCTTGACTGTTTATTTTTATCTTCACACAAAAAAACAGTCGGCATAAAGCCGACTGCTTATTATCAATATAACAATGTGATTATTCGTTAATCTTTGTTACAACGCCTGAACCAACTGTTCTACCGCCTTCACGGATAGCGAAACGAAGACCTTCTTCGATAGCGATAGGAGTGATGAGTTCTACATTCATATCAACGTTATCACCAGGCATACACATTTCTACACCCTCTGGAAGAGTGATAACACCTGTAACGTCTGTGGTTCTGAAATAGAACTGAGGACGATAGTTGTTGAAGAAAGGAGTATGACGGCCACCCTCGTCCTTAGAAAGAACGTAAACCTGACCTGTGAACTTGGTGTGTGGGTGGATAGAACCAGGAGCTGCCAATACCTGACCTCTCTTGATGTCTGTTCTCTGAACACCACGAAGAAGACAACCGATGTTGTCACCAGCCTCAGCGTAGTCAAGAATCTTTCTGAACATCTCGATACCTGTGCAAACTGTTGACTTGATTTCGTCCTCGAGACCAACGATTTCTACAGTGTCGTTAGTGTTGAGCTTACCTCTCTCTACTCTACCTGTAGCAACTGTACCACGACCGGTGATTGTGAATACGTCCTCAACAGGCATAAGGAAAGGAAGGTCTGCCTTACGGTCAGGAGTAGGAATGTAATCGTCTACTGCGTCCATGAGTTCCTGAATGCAAGCACAAGCAGGATCATCGTTAGATGCAGCCTGAAGAGCAAGAAGAGCAGAACCCTTGATGATTGGGCACTCGTCGTCGAAATCATACTCAGCAAGTGTCTCACGAACTTCCATCTCTACGAGTTCGAGAAGCTCTGGGTCATCAACTTGGTCAGTCTTGTTAAGGAATACAACGATTGCAGGTACACCTACCTGACGAGCAAGAAGCAAGTGCTCCTTAGTTTGAGCCATAGGACCATCTGTAGCTGCGATAACAAGGATAGCGCCGTCCATCTGAGCAGCACCTGTAATCATGTTCTTGATATAGTCAGCATGGCCTGGGCAGTCAACGTGAGCGTAGTGACGCTTTTCTGTCTCATACTCAACGTGAGCTGTGTTAATTGTGATACCACGTTCTCTTTCTTCAGGTGCCTTATCGATATCTGCATAGTCTTCAAACTGTGCGAAACCTTTGTTAGCAAGGTACTTTGTGATAGCAGCTGTAAGAGTAGTCTTACCGTGGTCAACGTGACCGATTGTACCAATGTTTACGTGTGGTTTGGTACGATTAAAATGTTCTTTTGCCATTGGGAATTCCTCCTTAAAATTTACAATAGTAAAATTGTCAATGATATTCTATCAAATAGGAGACAAAATATCAAGCGTTTTATAAAAATAATTAGTCTTTCTTTGTGCGTTCGCTGATGATAGACTCAGAAATTGACTTCGGAACCTGATCATAGCCATCCGGCTCCATAGTGTACTGTCCACGACCCTGTGTCTTAGAACGAAGATCGTTTACATAACCGAACATCTCAGAAAGAGGTACACGAGCGTTAATCTGCTTTGCACCGCTTCTGTCTTCCATACCCTGAATCTGTCCACGACGGGAGTTAAGGTCACCGATAACATCGCCCATATACTCCTCAGGAACGATAACAACAACCTTCATCATAGGCTCAAGGATAACAGGAGAAGCCTTCTTTGCAGCATCCTTAAATGCCATAGAACCGGCAATCTTAAATGCCATCTCAGATGAGTCGACATCATGGTAAGAACCATCATAAAGCTCTACTCTGACATCTACTACCGGATAACCTGCGAGGATACCGCTCTTCATAGCAGCCTGAATACCGGCATCAACAGCAGGGATATATTCCTTAGGAATAGCACCGCCGACGATTTGGTTTTCAAACTCATAGCCTTTACCAACGCCGTTTTCGTCGAGGTTCGGGAACATACGAATCTTAACATGACCGTACTGACCGGAACCACCGGACTGTTTCTTATACTTAAGGTCTGACATAGACTCAGAAGTAATTGTCTCTTTGTAAGCAACCTGAGGTGCACCAACGTTAGCCTCTACCTTGAATTCACGAAGGAGACGGTCAACGATAATTTCGAGGTGAAGCTCACCCATACCTGCAATGATTGTCTGTCCTGTTTCTTCATCTGTATAAGCCTTAAAGGTTGGGTCCTCTTCTGCAAGCTTTGCAAGAGCTACGCCCATCTTTTCCTGGCCTGCCTTAGTCTTAGGCTCGATAGCAACACGAATAACAGGATCAGGGAAGTTCATTGACTCAAGAATGATAGGATGATCTTCGTCGCAGAGTGTATCACCTGTGGTTGTATTCTTAAGACCTACAGCAGCAGCGATATCACCTGCATAACATACAGGAATATCTTCTCTGTGGTTTGCGTGCATCTGAAGAATACGGCCCATTCTTTCCTTGTTGCCCTTTACGGAGTTGTAGCAAGGAGTACCTGCCTCGATTGTACCTGAATATACACGGAAGTAACAAATCTTACCTACGAATGGATCAGTAGCAATCTTAAATGCAAGTGCTGAGAATGGCTCGTCATCTGAAGAATGACGATACTCTTCTTCATCTGTATCAGGGTTAATACCCTTGATGGATTCTACATCAGTAGGAGCAGGCATAAAGTCAACGATTGCGTCGAGCAAAGGCTGAACACCCATATCTCTGTAAGCTGTACCGCAGCATACAGGAACCATATTGCCTGCGATTGTGGACTTACGGATAGTAGACTTAATTTCGTCAACTGTGATAGCGTCCTCGCCATCCTCAAAATACTTCTCCATAAGTGCCTCATCCTGATCACAAACGTGCTCAATAAGGCTTGTTCTGTATTCAGCAGCCTTTTCTTTAAGCTCATCACGGATCTCTCTTTCTTCAAAGACAGTACCGCTGTTCTTTTCAGGATCGATATAAACTATTTCTTTGTTGTTAATAAGGTCAACAATACCCTCAAATGTATCCTCGCTGCCGATAGGAAGCTGGATTGGAATTGCATTACACTTGAAACGGTCGAGAACCATATCAAGTACGTGATAGAAATCCGCACCCATAATATCCATCTTGTTGACGAAAATCATACGAGGTACATTATATTCATCAGCCTGACGCCATACGGTCTCAGACTGTGGCTCAACGCCGCCCTTAGCACAAAGGACTGTAACAGAGCCGTCAAGTACACGAAGTGAACGCTGAACTTCTACAGTAAAGTCAACGTGGCCCGGTGTGTCAATGATATTGATTCTGTGGCCTTTCCAAAAGCAAGTAGTAGCAGCGGAAGTAATAGTAATACCTCTCTCCTGCTCCTGTGCCATCCAGTCCATTGTTGCAGCACCGTCGTGAGTCTCACCGATCTTATGGTTAATACCGGTGTAGTACAAAATACGCTCGGTTGTGGTAGTTTTACCAGCATCAATGTGAGCCATAATACCAATATTTCTTGTCTCTTCAAGAGCTACTTTTCTTGGCATAATATCCTCCTTCCGGGTTGCAGATTAGTATCTGAAATGAGCAAATGCCTTGTTTGCTTCTGCCATCTTGTGTGTATCTTCACACTTCTTAACTGCACCGCCTGTTTTGTTAGCAGCATCCATAATCTCTGCTGCAAGACGTTCCTTCATAGTTCTCTCGCTTCTGGAACGAGCATATGCTGTAATCCATCTGAGTCCGAGAGTCTGTCTTCTTGCCGGACGAACTTCGAGAGGAACCTGATAGGTAGCACCGCCGATACGGCGAGCCTTTACTTCTAATACAGGCATAACATTTTCCATAGCAGCCTCGAATGTTTCGAGAGGATCGTTGCCTGTCTTTTCGTTGATGATTTCGAAAGCGCCGTAAACAATTTTCTGAGCGACACCTTTCTTTCCATCAAGCATGATGTTGTTGATCAAACGGGTAACAACCTTTGAGTTGTAGAGCGGATCAGGTAATACATCACGCTTAGCGATTTGGCCTCTTCTTGGCATCTTCGCTTCCCTCCTTCATTATAATTGATGAGTTCATAGGTACTCGGTTTTACCGTGGAGCCAACAAAGGCTTACGCTATCTATTATATATAGATAAATAAACTATTGTCGGTTTTCCTGGTTTTAATAAAATTTAGGCTTACTTCTTAGCCTTTGGCTTTTTAGCACCATACTTAGAACGGCTCTGCATTCTTCCTGTAACGCCCTGGGTATCGAGAGTACCACGGATAATGTGGTAACGAACACCGGGAAGGTCCTTTACACGGCCGCCACGAACCATAACAACTGAGTGTTCCTGAAGGTTGTGACCAACGCCCGGAATGTAAGCAGAAACTTCCATACCATTTGTAAGACGAACTCTGGCAATCTTACGGAGAGCTGAGTTAGGTTTCTTAGGTGTAGCTGTCTTTACTGCAGTACAAACGCCACGCTTTTGTGGAGAAGCGTTATCTGTCATAACGTTCTTCTTTGTGTTAAGGCCTTTCAAAAGAGCAGGTGCCTTAGCCTTCTTTTCATGGGACTTACGTCCTGTTCTAACTAATTGGTTAAAGGTAGGCAATAGTTTATTCTCCTTTCTGTAGTATTCGTGCGACATACGCACATTTGATATTTTTCCGTGAAAAATATCAAATATACGCACGTCAAGGAGTACGGATAGCCGTACTCCTTTGACGTTTATTACAAAATATCGTGTTCCATTTTGGCTAATCTGCCAAAATTCCACCGACACAATCACATATTATAGCTTATTGCTGGTTGTTTGTCAATAGCTCTTGTAATTGTTCAAGGTTCAAAATTTCTTCCGAACCCTCAGCGCTGAAGTAGCTCGGTACAACATCGACATCACGGAACACACTCATACCTGTACCGGCAGGAACGAGCTTACCGATAAGTACGTTTTCTTTAAGTCCGAGAAGCGGGTCAACCTTGCCCTTGATAGCTGCATCGGTAAGAACACGGGTTGTCTCCTGGAATGAGGCGGCAGACAAGAATGAATCAGTAGCAAGAGACGCCTTTGTGATACCCATAAGGATTGGGATATAAGTTGCGTGCTTAAGTCCCTCTTCGCCTGCTGCAATTCTTTCATCAATCTTATCGTTTGCTTCTTCTACAGAGTCAACATCTACCATTGTACCTGCGATAAGGTCAGTGTCGCCTGCATCATCGACAGTACATTTCTTGAGCATCTGACGAACGATAACCTCAATGTGCTTATCGTTGATATCAACACCCTGGGTACGATATGCGAACTGAACCTCTTTGATAAGGTAATTATAAACTGCCTCCTCGCCGAGAATAGCAAGTACATCGTGTGGGTTCTTAGAACCGATTGTAAGTTCAGCACCCTTTTCGATATGAGCACCCTCTGTAATATTCTCACAAAGTCTTGCACCATAAGGAATAAGATATTTCTTTTCCTCGCCTGTCTCTGAATTGTAAACAACTACATGACGGCTCTTCTTGATTTCCTCAAATCTTACATCGCCCTCAATCTCAGAAAGGATAGCAAGCTGCTTAGGCTTTCTTGCCTCAAACAGTTCCTCGACTCTCGGAAGACCCTGAGTGATATCCTCACCGCCGGCTACACCACCGGTGTGGAAGGTTCTCATTGTAAGCTGTGTACCGGGCTCACCGATTGACTGAGCTGCTATGATACCAACTGCTTCGCCGACCTGTACAGGCTCGTTGAATGCAAGGTTTGAACCGTAGCACTTGCGGCAAACGCCGTGGCGTGATTTACAAGTAATTAGAGAACGAATTTTGACATGAGTAATACCTGCATCAGCAATACGCTTTGCATCGCTGTCATTCATCATTCTGTCGGTATCCATAAGAACTTCGCCGGTCTTAGGATCAACAACAGGTTCTACTACAAATCTGCCCACAAGTCTCTCCTCAAGAGGCTCAAGAACACGATTGCCGTCCATGATAGCATAAACATCTATGCCATCGTGGCATCCGCAGTCATTGTCACGAATGATAACATCCTGAGATACATCAACAAGACGTCTGGTAAGGTAACCTGAGTCAGCTGTACGCAGAGCGGTATCGGTAAGTCCCTTACGAGCACCACGGGAAGAAATGAAGTATTCCAAAATATTCAGACCTTCACGGTAGTTAGCACGAATAGGAACTTCGATGGTTTTACCGGAAGTATTTGCAATAAGACCTCTCATACCTGCCAACTGACGAAGCTGTGATGTACTACCACGAGCACCGGAGTCTACCATCATGTGAATCGGGTTATGAGTACCGTCAAAGTTGCCGGTCAACTCGTCAGATACCTTATTGGTACATTCTTCCCAAGCCTTGATTACTGCTGAGGATCGCTCCTCATTGGTGATGAGACCGTAGTTGTAGTTATATGTGATTTCGTCTACCTTAGCTTCTGCTTCAGCAAGATATTCCTTTTTCTTTTCAGGGATAAGTGCGTCAATAACGGCAACTGTTGTACCGGAAACTGTAGAATACTTATAGCCCTGTGCCTTGATTTCATCAAGAACCTTAGATGCAACGGAAACGCCGTGCTTGCGTATGCACTTGTCGGCAATCTTTCCGAGACCGCCCTTCTTTACTACGAAGGAAATTTCAAGCTCAAACTCATTTTCGGGAACAGTTCTGTCAACAAAGCCCAAATCCTGTGGGATAGGTCTGTTGAAGATTACTCGACCGATAGTAGTTTTTACAAGGCGAGATTTCTTTACGCCGTCAACCTCTTTTGTGAAACGAATGAGACATTCGCTGTGGAGTCCCAAAGAGCCCTCCTGATAAGCCATCATAGCCTCATCTGTGTCACGGTAGATGTTGTACTTTGTGATCTCTTCGCCGTTGATAACCTCTGTATGAGGGCAACCAGGCTCGCCTTCCTTAATCATAGTAAGGTAGTAAGAACCGATAACCATATCCTGAGTAGGAACTGCAACCGGCTTACCGTCAGAAGGTTTAAGAAGGTTGTTGGAAGCAAGCATAAGCATTCTTGCCTCAGCCTGTGCCTCTGCTGAAAGAGGAACATGGACAGCCATCTGGTCACCATCGAAGTCAGCGTTGAACGCTGTACAAGCAAGTGGGTGAAGTTTGATTGCTCTGCCCTCTACGAGTACAGGCTCAAATGCCTGAATACCAAGTCTGTGAAGTGTGGGGGCACGGTTAAGCATAACCGGATGATCCTTAATTACAACCTCAAGGGCATCCCAAACCTCACTTCTGTTTGCTTTTTCTACCATTTTTCTGGCAGACTTAATGTTAGATGCAACGCCTGTTTCTACAAGGCGCTTCATTACGAAAGGCTTGAACAGCTCAATAGCCATTTCCTTAGGCAAACCGCACTGATACATTTTAAGTTCAGGACCTACTACGATAACGGAACGACCGGAGTAGTCAACACGCTTACCGAGAAGGTTCTGACGGAAGCGTCCCTGCTTACCCTTAAGCATATCCGAAAGGGATTTGAGCGGTCTGTTGTTTGGACCGGTAACAGGACGGCCACGACGACCGTTGTCGATAAGAGCATCTACTGATTCCTGGAGCATACGCTTTTCGTTGCGGACAATGATGTCGGGAGCATTAAGCTCAAGAAGTCTCTTAAGACGATTGTTACGGTTGATAACACGTCTGTAAAGGTCATTAAGGTCAGAAGTAGCAAATCTGCCGCCGTCCAACTGAACCATAGGTCTGATGTCAGGTGGAATAACAGGAATTGCATCGAGAATCATCCACTCGAGCTTGTTGCCGCTGTGATAGAAAGCATCAACAACATCAAGTCTCTTGAGGAGCTTAACTCTCTTTTGACCGGTAGCGGTCTCAAGCTCTGCTGTAAGCTCGTCACGAAGGGTAGGAACGTCAATATCCTGGAGGAGCTTTTTGATGGCCTCGGCACCCATTCCTGCCTGGAAATCATCCTCGTATCTCTCACGCATTTCTGCGTATTCTTTTTCGTTAAGGATTTGCATTTTTTCCAGCGGAGTATCACCGGGGTCTGTAACAATGTACAGAGCAAAGTACAAAACCTTCTCCAAATATCTTGGGCTAAGGTCAAGAACGAGACCGAGTCTGCTTGGGATGCCTTTAAAGTACCAAATGTGTGATACAGGGGCAGCCAACTCGATATGGCCCATACGCTCACGACGAACCTTTGAGCGAGTAATCTCGACGCCGCAGCGCTCGCAGACCTTGCCTTTGTAGCGAACTCTCTTATATTTACCGCAGTGACATTCCCAATCCTTCATAGGACCAAAAATTCTTTCGCAGAAAAGGCCGTCACGCTCCGGTTTAAGAGTTCTGTAGTTTATAGTTTCGGGCTTTGTTACCTCGCCGTAAGACCATTCGCGAATACGCTCAGGTGATGCAAGCCCGATTTGAACTGAACTAAATTCGTTAGTTGAATTATTATCCATATGGAAGCACTCCTTTTTCTATAGTTATTGAAAGTCTGTCAAAAGTGACATATATAATGTTGAAGTTATATATTATTCTTCGTCTGTATCGTCTGTGTCGTCATCATCTGTTGCAAATGCGTTTGCGAAATTTGCAAACAAATCATCAGAAGAAGAACCACTCTGACCTGCTTCCTGCATTTCAGCCTCTGCGTCTACGACTCCGTAGCCCTCTTGACCTTCAAAGTCGTTTACGGTAGTAAATGCTTTTTCGTCTACCGGCTGAATACCGTCGTCGTCAAGATCCTGCTTAAGCTCAACCTCATTGCCGTCCTTATCGTACAACTTTGTATCAAGGCCGAGAGCCTGAAGCTCTTTGAACAGAACCTTAAATGCCTCAGGTGTGCCTGCCGGCGGAATGTTTTCGCCCTTAACGATAGCTTCGTAAGTATTAACACGACCTACAACATCGTCGGACTTAACGGTGATTATTTCTTGAAGAGTATAAGCAGCACCGTAAGCCTCAAGTGCCCAAACCTCCATCTCACCGAAACGCTGACCACCGAACTGAGCTTTACCACCAAGCGGCTGCTGGGTAACAAGGCTGTAAGGACCTGTGGAACGAGCGTGAATCTTATCATCAACAAGGTGATGGAGCTTGAGATAGTACATATAACCTACTGTTACACGGTTATCAAACTTCTCGCCGGTTCTGCCGTCTGTAAGCTGAACCTTACCGTCATATACCTTATTGCCTTTTTCATCTATATAGTATCCGATATCTGCCAACTTGAGACATTCACGAATGTCATCCTCGTGAGCACCGTCGAATACAGGAGTCATCATCTTCCATCCGAGAGCCATTGCAGCGTAGCCGAGATGAACCTCAAGTACCTGACCGATGTTCATACGAGAAGGTACGCCCAACGGGTTAAGTACGATATCGAGAGGACGACCGTCCGGAAGGAATGGCATATCCTCCTGTGGAAGTACACGGGAAACAACACCCTTGTTACCGTGACGACCCGCCATCTTATCGCCGGCTTGAATCTTTCTCTTCTGTGCGATATAAACTCTTACTACTTTGTTTACGCCGGGATTAAGCTCGTCGCTGTTAGCTCTTGTAAAGGTCTTAACATCGACTACGATGCCGTATTCACCGTGAGGAACTTTCATAGAGGTATCACGAACTTCTCTTGCCTTCTCGCCGAAGATAGCACGGAGAAGTCTCTCCTCGGAGGTAAGCTCAGTCTCACCCTTAGGTGTAACCTTACCAACAAGAATATCACCGCTGTGAACCTCGGCACCTACACGGATAACGCCGAACTCGTCCAAATCTCTGAGAGCATCCTCGCCCACATTAGGAATATCTCTTGTAATTTCCTCTGGGCCGAGCTTTGTATCACGAGACTCAACCTCGTGTTCAACAATATGGATAGATGTATAAACATCATCACGAACAATCTTTTCGTTAATAAGAACAGCGTCCTCGTAGTTATAACCTTCCCAGGTCATAAATCCGATAAGAGCATTCTTACCGAGTGAAATCTCACCGTTGCAAGTAGCAGGACCGTCGGCAATAACCTGTCCGTCCTCAATCTCCTGGTGGAGAGACACGATAGGACGCTGGTTGATACAAGTGCCTTGGTTAGAACCTGCGAATTTGGTAAGCTCATACTTATCTATCTCGCCTGACTTAGTCTTAATCTCGATAGTGTCGGCATCGAGAGCAACAACCTGACCGCCACGCTTTGCAATTACAACAACGCCTGAGTCATATGCTGCCTTATATTCCATACCTGTACCGACTACAGGAGCCTCTGTCTTAAGGAGAGGTACTGCCTGGCGCTGCATGTTAGCACCCATAAGAGCACGGTTAGCATCGTCGTTCTCAAGGAAAGGAATCATTGCTGTAGCTACAGATACAACCATCTTAGGTGAAACGTCCATATAGTCCACTCTCTCAGGTGGGAGTGTAAGGAACTCGTCTCTGTAACGGCAGGTAACTCTTGTGTTAGCAAATCTGCCGTTCTCATCAAGAGGCTCATTAGCCTGAGCCACTACGAACTCATCCTCTTTGTCGGCAGTCATATATACTACTTCGTCGGTAACTACGCCTGTCTCCTTGTCAACCTTGCGGTAAGGAGCCTCAATGAAACCGTATTCATTAAGACGGCTGTAGCAAGCCAAGTAGGAAATCAAACCGATGTTAGGTCCTTCGGGAGTCTCGATAGGACACATACGGCCGTAGTGTGTGTAGTGAACGTCACGAACCTCAAATCCGGCACGGTCACGAGAAAGACCACCGGGACCGAGTGCTGAAAGACGTCTCTTATGCGTGAGCTCTGCAAGCGGGTTGTTCTGGTCCATAAACTGTGACAGAGGAGAAGAACCGAAGAACTCACGAATAGCGGCAACTACCGGACGGATATTGATGAGAGCCTGTGGAGTGATAGAGTCCTCATCATCCTGTGCCTGAAGAGTCATACGCTCACGAATAACTCTCTCCATACGAGTAAAGCCGATTCTGAACTGATTTTGGAGCAGCTCGCCTACCGCACGGATACGACGGTTGCCCAAGTGGTCAATGTCGTCCGTATAGCCGACGCCGTTTGCAAGGTTAAGAAGATACGAAACCGATGCAAAAATATCATCAATGATAATGTGATTAGGAATAAGGTCATCGTGCTTAAGCTTAATCTCATACTCAAGAGCTTCTTTATCATCGCCGCATTTTTCGATAATTTCGCTGAGTACACGGTACGAAACCTTTTCGTTAATACCGAGAGCCTTTTTGTCGATATCAACATACTTGTCGATATCTACCATTCCGTTAGATACAACTTTTATCTCTTTGCCGGACTCAAGTCTGACGAATGCAAACATAACACCTGCATCCTCAATCTCCATAGCTTTCTTTGCATCCAGCTTTTCGCCTGCGTCTGCAAGGAATTCACCCATAGGAGACACAACCGGCTGAGAAAGAACCTGTCCTGTAAGACGGTCAGTCATACCCAACTTTTTGTTGTACTTATATCTGCCTACACGGGAAAGGTCATAACGACGAGCGTCAAAGAACAATCCGTCCAAATGAGCCTGTGCAGTCTCAAGTGTAGGAGGTTCGCCGGGACGAAGCTTTTTGTAAACCTCAAGGAGAGCCTCTTCCTTGTTCTTAGTCAAGTCCTTTTCGATAGTAGCTTCCATTCTTTCGTCATCGCCGAAGAAGTCACGGAGTTCTTCGTCTGAGCCTAAGCCCAATGCTCTGAGGAAAGTGGTGATAAATATTTTTCTGTTCTTGTCGATACGAACATAGAAAAGATCGTTAGCGTCAGTCTCATACTCGAGCCAAGCACCTCTGTTAGGGATAACAGTGTTGGTATAAAGCTCCTTACCGGTCTTGTCATGCTCCATGTGGTAGTACACGCCGGGAGAACGAACCAGCTGAGAAACGATACAACGCTCTGCACCGTTGATAACAAATGTACCTGCATCTGTCATAAGCGGGAAGTCACCCATAAAGATGGTGTTCTCTTTTACTTCGCCTGTCTCTTTGTTTTGGAGGCGTGCTCTGACCTTAAGAGGTTTTGCATAAGTGGTGTCACGAGCCTTACACTGAGCTATAGAGTATTTAGGTTCGTCATCCATTGAGTAGTCGATGAAATCAAGAACGAGATTGCCTGTGTAGTCGGTGATAGAGCCGATATCACGGAAAACCTCTTTCAGTCCTTCGTCGAGGAACCACTGGTAAGATTTCTTTTGCACCTCAATAAGGTTAGGCATCTTCATAACCTCATTGATTTTGGCAAAGCTTTTTCGTGTAGTAGTACCGAGTTGTACGTCCTTCACATTTACCATAAAGGTATTCACTCCATTCATAAAAATTTGCAATAAAAACAAGTAAATTTCTGCGTTATTTGCCTCTGAAATAATAACGAATTATAAATTTTCAGTATAAATTTTTTAATCAAAATTATGGCATATGCGCAAAAATTTCCATTTTAATCGTGCATATAATATAAACTAATAAAATCGCCTTGTCAACAACTTTCTTTGTAAAAGTTTCACAAAGGCAAAAAGTTTTTTAACAACGGTGCCGTGTGTTCTTTGTTTTCATTCACAATTCCATAAAATACTGTTAAAATCCGACTATTGAATTGTACAGGATGATTTGCTATAATAATGATACTAATAAGAAGGACAGACAAAAATGAAAAAAATGATTAGCCTGCTGCTGACAGCAGTATTGATAATAACCGTATTCGCCGGCTGTGGAAAAAGTGAAAAGAAAATCAACCTTATGTACCCCTTTACAGCCAATGTAAACAGCTATGACCCACAGGTTGCCTCCACAGGAGATGAGTATCTCATAATCGAAAACACCTTTGAAGGATTGATAAGAATAGGCTCAGACGGAAAGGTAAAAAAGGGAGTCGCAGACAGCTGGAGCATCAGTGACGACGGACTTACATACACCTTTAACCTAAAGAGAGGAATGAAATGGAACATAGACACAAAAAAGGATGACAAAGGCGAATACAAAGATGAGCGATTGCAGATGCTCGGAAAAGAATTTAATCCCGACATCACTGCCAACGACTTTGTGTTTGCACTGCAGAGAGCGGCATCAAAAGATACAAACTGTCCCCTGTTCTCTACCATTTCATGTATAAAAAATGCGTCAGCAATACACAGCGGAAAAAAGGGTACCTCCACACTCGGAGCTACCGCACCTGACACATATACACTGAAAATACAGCTGGAAAAAGCCGACAAAAGTTTTATGGAAACACTCACAACGGCAGTTGCAATGCCATGTAACGAAGAATTTTTCAATGCCACTGAAGGAAGATACGGACTCGACACTAAATACACACTGTTCAACGGACAATTTTACTTAGACCAAATTTTAGCGTCATCATATCTGCTGAGAAACAACAAGTTTTACAAAGGTGATTATCCGGCAAAAGCTAATCAGCTTGCACTGAAAATACTAACCGATGAAAACAAGGACAAAACCGTAGAAAATTTAAAAAGCGGATACTATGACGCTGCATTCATTGACGGTGAGGACAGCGACAGCATAAAGGACAGCAGCGGTATCACCTACGAACCGTATGTGGACACCACATGGGCTTTCATACTGAACACAAACAACGAGCTGCTCCAAAGCAAATTTATGCGAAAAGCATTTTGTCAAGGCTTTACAATACTGAAAGATACCAAAAAGGATTATCTCGCAGCAGCTACCAATCTCACTCCCCCTTCCTGCACAATAGGCGGAAACAATGCAATAAAAGCAATGGGTTCTACAGTAATAAAGCAGGACATAATCCAAAGCGTAGAAAACTGGAACAAAGCAATCAATATTCTCGACAGCACAAATGTAGAACTGACGATAATCACAACCGACTATATGAAAAACTATGCCAAGCAAATGCTCAAAGGAATACAGCAAGGCATAGGAACTTCGCTGAAAAACAGCAACGGAGACACAATCAATTTCACACTCAAGGTTGAGTCAATGACCGATGATGAGTTGAAATCAAAAGTGTCTTCCGGCGACTATGACATAGCCTTTTATCCCTTTACCTCGGACAGTATGTCGGCAGTATCGTATCTCCAATCCATAGCGGATGACAATCCTATGAACTGCGACACGACCGATATCGAAAAATATCTGAAGCAGGCTAACTATGCCGGAAACATAAAGGACAGCTCCGTCAGCGTAAAGAATGCAGAGGACGCTCTTTTGCTGACATATAGCATCTGTCCTATGATGTACGAAACCAGCTACTATGCGTGTGCAAAGGGCGTAAAGAATGTTGAATTTCATCCCGGAACAGGAAGAGTGAATTTTGTAAATGCCACAAGAGAAAAATAAAAAACAAACAGCCGTCAAAATCATTCTGTGGTCACTGACAGCGGCGTGTATGGCAGTTATATTCTACTTTTCATCAAGGCCGGCTAACATATCCCAAATGCAAAGCGGCACAATTTTGGCGTGGCTCAGATCCCACCTCGGTGACGGAGTGCTGAGTGATTTTATTGTACGAAAGGGCGCTCATTTTTCGGAATATGCCGGATTTTGCTTTTTGTTGTGCTGGTCACTTAAGGTATCCGACAAACCGCACCCGATGGTTAAAGGTATCGCTTTTGCCTCGCTGTATGCGATAACCGACGAGGTGCATCAGCTGTTTGTAGATGGCAGGAGCTGTGAGGCGAGAGATTGGGCTTTAGATACCACAGGAGCAATCACAGGTGCAATTATATTTTTTGTGTTAATGAAAATAATTTTCGCTCTTCATTCAAAAAAGCGAAATAGTAATTGACACGAGCATATTAAGGTAATAAAATACATTAAAACGATAAACGAAAGGAAACAAAAAATGAATGTATTAGTATTTGACACAGAAGAACAAATCGGAGTTGCCGCAGGATATTATATGTGCGGACAGGTGCTCCAAAAACCTGATTCTGTTTTAGGACTCGCAACAGGCTCAACACCGCTGAAGCCATATGCCCATATGATAGACCTCTACAACGAGGGAGCAGTAGACTTTTCTAAAGTAACAACATTCAATCTTGACGAATACTGCAAGCTGGACGTAAACGACAAAAACTCATATCATAAATTTATGCACGAAAATCTCTTTGACCACATTAACATTCCGGAGGAAAACATCAACTTCCTTAACGGCAACGCAGAAGATATGGACGAGGAGTGCAAAGAATACGAAGAAAAAATCAAAAAAGCCGGCGGAATTGACATTCAGCTCTTGGGTATCGGCTCAAACGGTCACATTGCATTCAATGAGCCCGCCGACAGTTTTCAGAGATGGAGCCACATTGTTGCTCTCAAAGAGTCAACAATAAAGGACAACTCAAGATTTTTCAACTCAATAGATGAAGTACCTACCCACGCCGTAACCATGGGTATCGGCTCAATAATGCAAGCTAAGAGAATACTCATCATTGCACTGGGTGAGCACAAGGCAAAGGCAGTAAAGCAAGTTATTGACGGACAGGTTACACCTCAGTGCCCTGCTTCGGTACTTCAATTCCACAAGGATGTTACACTTATGCTTGACAAAGGAGCTGCATCACTGCTATGAACAAAAAATCAATCTGCATAATACTGTGTGCAATTATATGCGTATGCGGTCTGCTGGCAGCCTGCTCCGGAAAAAATCACTCCGGAAACGAAAAGACTGTAACCAATGACAGCACGCCTGTAGTTACACAAACCGTTACAGACAAAAACGGAAAGATCGTGGGAACGAGAGTAGCCAGAGAAGACGAAACAGTTACCGGAAAAAACGGTGAGGTTATGGTAAAGAAAATTGAAACCGTAACAGACAAAGACGGCAAAAAAGTAACCAAGGTCGTAACGGAGAAAGTCACAGACAAAAGCGGAAAAGAAGTAACCGTAAACACCAAGGGAACAAAAAAGTCAAGTAAAGATACCTCAAAGAAAAATGAGGGTGACAAAAAGACTACTAAAAAGAAGGTAACAACTACCACTGACCCGTGCACAACAACAAAGCCCGATGACCCGATTATTCTCCCCGACACTCCGGAGGATGGCTACAAACTTTCCGCATCTCTCGGTCAATACATTCTGCAGGAAAAAATCGGCAGAGATTATGTGGTAAACACAGACAGTGTTGACGGCGACAAGGTTGTGTACAAAATCTATACCGAAAAAAAGCACGAGTTGTACAGCACGGTAAAGGCTAATATTAAAACCGGCAATGCTACCGAAATCAACGAAAAGACCGGTAAAAAAACAAAATATAATATTGCAGAAATAAAATTAGACTAAAAGGAGAAAGAAATGGCAAACAAAGGAAAATTTTATATTACCACAGCCATAGCATATACCAGCAGAAAGCCGCATATCGGCAACTCATACGAGATTGTGCTGACCGATGCGATAGCGAGATACAAGAGACTTCAGGGCTACGATGTATTTATGCTGACCGGTACAGATGAACACGGCCAAAAAATTGAGGAATATGCAAAGGCTGCCGGTGTTACACCAAAAGAATATGTAGACAAGGTATCTGGAGAAATCCGTGGAATATGCGACCTCCTTGGCACAAGCTATGACAAATTTATCAGAACAACAGATTCATATCACGAAAAGGTAGTACAAAAGATATTTAAAAAGCTCTATGATCAAGGCGATATATACAAAGGAACATACGAGGGTATGTATTGCACACCTTGTGAGTCTTTTTGGACCGAAAGCCAACTTGTAGACGGAAAATGTCCCGACTGCGGCAGAGAAGTTAAGCCTGCAAAGGAAGAAGCGTATTTCCTCAGACTGTCGAAATATCAAAAACAGCTGGAAGAATTCATTGAAAGCAACGAGTCCTTTATTTATCCCGAGCAGAGAAAAAAGGAAATGCTCAACAACTTCATCAAGCCCGGACTTCAAGACCTGTGCGTGAGCCGTACCTCTTTCAAATGGGGCATACCTGTTGATTTTGATCCCGACCATGTAATCTATGTATGGATAGACGCACTGTCAAACTATATCACAGCCCTCGGCTATGACCCTGACGGTTCTTCTGAGCAATACAAAAAATATTGGCCGGCAGATGTACACATTATCGGCAAGGATATCGTCCGTTTTCACACTATCTATTGGCCTATTATGCTTATGGCTCTGGGAGAGCCGCTGCCTAAGCAGGTATTCGGTCACCCGTGGCTGCTGTTTGGCGAGGACAAAATGAGCAAGAGCCGTGGTAATGTTATCTATGCAGACGACCTTGTTGAGCTCTTAGGCGTAGATGCAGTGAGATACTATCTCCTGTCAGAAATGCCGTACACCTCTGACGGTTCTATCACATACGAAACTATCATCGAGAGATACAACAGCGACCTTGCAAACACCTTTGGCAATCTTGTAAACCGTACCATCGCAATGCAGAACAAATATTTCGGCGGTATCATACAAGAACCTATCGACAAAGAGGCAGTGGACAACGAGCTTGCCGCTTTTGCAAAGGATACCGTAGCCAAAGTTGAAAAATGCTTTGAAACCTACAGAGTGGCAGACGCAATCGAGGCTGTACTCAATTTGGCAAAGCGTTCCAACAAATATATAGACGAAACAACACCTTGGGCTTTGGCTAAGGATGAAAGCAAAAAAGCAAGACTCGGCACTGTACTGTACAACCTCTTGGAGTCAATCAGATACATTGCTGTACTTCTCTCTCCGTTTATGCCCGAAACCGCTCAAAAGATTTTTGAACAGATGAATTGTGACACCACAGACTACGACTCGTTAGAACCCTTTGGCGCTACAAAGGCGGGTACACAGGTAGGCGAGGCAAAAGCGCTGTTCGCAAGAATTGATGCGGAAAAGATGCTGGCTGAGATAGCAGAAAAGCAGCAGGCTGCCGCAGAAAAAGAAAAGAAAAACAACGAACACGTTAAGGAAATCGAAGGTTTGGCACAAATTACAATCGACGATTTTGCAAAGGTTGAGCTCAGAGTAGCCAACATAACCGCCTGCGAGCCTATCAAGCGTGCAAAAAAGCTGCTTAAGCTCACTGTAAATGACGGCACAGACACCCCGAGACAGATAGTATCAGGCATCGCTCCGTGGTACAAACCGGAGGATTTGGTCGGCAAAAATGTTATCATAGTCGCAAATCTCAAACCAGCTAAGCTATGCGGTGAAATGAGTAACGGAATGCTCCTGGCAGGCGATGTCAGCAATGATGATGTAAAGGTCGTATTCGTAGATATGCCGGCAGGTACAAAAATAAGATAAAACAAAAAACTAAAAGACGCCTAAGAAACAGATTTCGCAGGGCGTCTTTGTTTTGGAGATACTATATGTACAACAATATATTCGACACACACAGTCATTATGACGACGACAAATTCGACAACGACAGAGCATCACTGCTTAAATCGCTGCCCGAAAAAGGAGTAATCAACGCAGTATCCTGCGGATGTGACATAAAGTCATCTGAGTTCAACCGTTTGTTAGCCGAAAAATTTGACTATCTTTATTTTGCCGCCGGCTTTCATCCGGAAAATCTGGGTGGAGCAGAAATAACTGACCTGAACAAAATAAAAGAGCTTGCCGCACACAAAAAGTGCGTGGCTATCGGCGAAATCGGTCTGGACTACTACTGGATGGACTCAACTAAAGAAAAACAAAAACTCTTTTTTGAAAAGCAAATTGAGCTGGCGTCTGAACTCGGTATGCCTATAATCGTTCATGACAGAGACGCTCACGGCGACACGCTGGATATACTGAAAAATACAAAACCAAAGGGTGTTGTACACTGCTTTTCCGGCTCAAAAGAAATGGCCAGAGAAGTAATAAAAATCGGTATGTATATCGGACTGAACGGTGTGGCAACCTTCAAAAACGCACGCAAAAGTCTGGAGGTTGTAAAGGAAATACCTATCGAGAAACTTGTGCTGGAAACAGACTGTCCCTACCTTGCGCCGGAGCCGCACAGAGGCGAGCGCAACGACTCCTCATATATCCCCTATATTGCAGAGCGTATAGGCAACGTGCTGAATATGGAGCCGCAGCAGCTTTTGAATATCACGGCAGAAAATGCAAAAAAGCTGTATAATCTATAACAAATATGTGTTTTGGGAGCACCGTCGGTAGGCGGCGCTCTCTTTATTACAATATTGTAATGGAATAGGATAATAAGTTATGATATTATAATCATATATAACAGAAAATGAGGCAACGAGGATGAACATATTTCTCTTAGAAGATGACGAGGCAATCGGAATCGGACTGGTATATTCGCTCCAAAATGAAGGCTATACTGTCACCCATGCAAAAACTGTAAAAGAAGCAACAAAAATAATAGCAGAAAAGACCTTTTCTCTGTACCTATTAGACTTGACACTGCCAGACGGCAGCGGATATGATGTGTGCAAACAAATCAAAGAAATGGGCGACCTGCCTGTAATATTTCTGACAGCATATGATGATGAGGTCAATGTGGTAATGGGATTTGACCTGGGTGCAGACGATTATATCTCAAAGCCGTTTCGCCTAAAAGAGCTGACAGCGAGGATAAAAAGCGTGCTCCGAAGATACAACAAGGAAACCGCAGACGGAATAATAAAAATAAAAGATATAACCATAAACACAACCTCCGCAAAGGTATCAAAAGCAGGAGAGGAAATAATCCTAACAGCTATGGAATACCGCCTGCTGCTGATATTGCTAAACAACAGAGGCAGAATTTTGTCACGAACTCAACTGCTTGAAAATATTTGGGACATAGACGGTGACTTTGTTGAGGACAACACACTGACAGTATATATCAAACGGCTTAGGGACAAAATCGAAGATGAACCTAACAAGCCGGAAATCATAAAAACCGTCAGAGGATTGGGGTATGTTATAGAATGAACAGTAAGGAAGTAAAAATAATAACTGCGGCAGGTATTCTGTCAACCGTGATATGCACAGCGATTTGCACAAAATTAAACATTGTCTGCGGAATAATATGCGGCATACTTGGTATAGGTCTGACCGTTTTGTTCACTGTATATACTGCGAAAAGATACAAAAAGCTATGGCAACTGAACAATTATCTTTCGGCAGTTTGTGCCGGAAACTATGACCTATCTATCGGAGACAACACAGAGGGCGAACTATCCATACTCAAGAACAATCTCTACAAGGTAATAGTTTTGCTAAACAGTCAAAACGATGAACTGAAAAAAGAAAAAACATTTCTCTCCGACTCAATGGCAGACATATCCCATCAGCTAAAAACCCCGCTGACATCAATGATGGTTATGTCCGATTTACTTCTTGATGAAACTGACGAAAATAAGCGTAAAGAATTTTTATCTATTATCACGACTCAACTTGATAAAACAAAATGGCTCATAACAAATCTTTTGAAAATTTCCAAGCTCGATGCAGGCACAACTCAATTTAAGAAGGAAGATGTTTCAATAACCGATGTGATCACTCAAAGCCTAAAGCCTTTCAGCGTTACTCTCGATATCAAACAAATTAAGGTTATAAATACAGTCGAAAATTTCATATTTAAAGGCGACAGTAATTGGACATGCGAGGCAGTTGAAAATATTATTAAAAACTGCATTGAACATACGGACGGCGGCGGCACGCTTACTTTTTATACTCAAATGACAAATATATATAACTCACTTTTTATTGTCGATAACGGCTGCGGCATTACAAAGGAAGATTTGCCACATATTTTTGAACGCTTTTATCACGGCGAAAATTCTTCAAGCGAAAGCGTGGGTATAGGTCTTGCACTTGCTAAAACAGTGCTTGAAAAGGAAAAAGGCGACATTATCGTTTCGTCAAAAACAGGCAAGGGCAGTAAGTTTGAAGTGCGATTTTATAAGGCAATAATTTAACCGCCAAAAGTTTTAAATTACAAAATCGTAATATTTGAGTCACCTGATTGTAAGTTTGCTTTGTTAAAATGGCATTAGTATAGGACGACTGTACCCATTTTTATCAAAGGAGAGTAATTATGAGCATAATAAAAAGATTAGCATTACGCCATTTAAGGCAAAATAAAAGCAGGTCGATTCTGACCGTTTTAGGTATAACTATATCCGTTGTTATGCTTACTGTTATTTTTACCTTCGCAACATCTTTTGCGTATTACTATGGTGAAAAGGCTGTTTATTCAAACGGTGATTATCACTTCTATGTAAAAACAAGTCATAATGACGCTAAAAAATATTTGGAAAGTGACCCTGCAATAAAAAGCGTAGGATACGAAAAGGAACTGAGCGTTGAAGAACTAAGCTATAAGGTCTATTCAAACAAGGCCGATTATTTGCGTGTCGGTACTGTTTATAAGGGTGATGAGCAGTATATTCGTGATATTGTCACTTGCAAATATGACGGTACAATTCCCAAAAATGAAAATGAAATAATGGTGGAGCAGTCACTTATTGAAAATAATAATCTTAATTTAAAAATAGGCGACGAAATAAAAGTTGCCATAGGCAGCAGGCTTAATGGCGACTATATGATAATTCCGATAAAAGGAAATTATCAGTTCGGCGAACGGTTTGAAAAGAAAAAGGACGAAAAGCTCAAAATAGTCGGTATTCTTCATAATAATGAACCGACTATGAGCGTTTCGATCATTCGTGGCATGAGTGATTTGAACTCAAACAATCTTGTTGCTTATGCTAAACTCAAGCATATAACTCCGTTTTCGGTTAATAAAATCAACAGTATTTTTAGCAAATTAGGCTTTACCAAAAATAAAAAGACTTTTAATACCTACATAAATACGCAATACCTTGATTCAAAACTTGCGTTTACGATAGATAAGTACAATAGGCCGCAGGCTTTAAAGATTGCCGCAATTTGCATAGTAGTTTTTGCTGTGATTTTTGTCTCGTCATTTGCAATGATTTATAATTCTTTTGAAATGTCTGTAGGCGAACAGATAAGATATCTCGGCATGCTTTCGTCTGTCGGTGCTACAAAAAAGCAAAAGAAAAAAACACTCTATTTTGAAGGCGCTGTACTCGGAGCTTTTGCAACATTTTTAGGTATTGTGCTGGGTTTGACTGTGACCTTTGTTTCTCAAAATGCAATCAACAGCCAAATTAAGACGCTTGTGCCAAATTACAGCAATATTATAAAATATGAAACCCATATATCTTGGTGGGTTCTTTGTGTGATAGTTGTTTTGGCGGCGCTTACCGTTTTTCTTTCAATAGTTTCGCCTATTCAAAAAGCGTCGAAAATCACTGCTGTCGAAGCAATAAGAAACAACGATGAAATTAAAATTAAAGGTAAAATCCGTACACCTTTTTTAATTAAAAAGCTATTTGGAATTGAGGGCGATATCGCTTTCAAAAATATAAGAAGGAACCGTAAAAAATCAAATACTATTATAGCTTGCATTTGTGTTTCGGTTGTGTTGTTTTTAAGCTGTAACTATTTTTGCGATACATTTAAAAAAGCGTCGAATTTAGACTATGAATTGCCTTATCAGCTCACATATCAATACAGCTCGCCAAACAAAGACGATATTGAAAAAGCAAAGAAATATTTGAGGTCCAACAAAAAAGTGAAACGATTTTATTCAATTTGGCAAAATTGGTATTCGATTACAAGGGGCGAAATAAATCCATACGACAACTCTCGTGAGTTCGATTTATCATTCCAAAATGAAAAAGTTTTTGTTGATAAATATAAATTTATTGCAAAACAGGATATAACATATACCGTTGTTTTGCTTGATGATGGGGATTTTAATGCCATTTGTAAGAAAAACGGTATTGATTATAAAAAATATTATTCACCAGATAAGGACGGCTCAATTAAGGCTCTTATAACAAACGGTATTAACCGTAGCAGTGAACCGATTTTTAATAAAAATATTCTCGGCGAAAGTATCGGCGTATATGGATATGACGAAGAAAAAACCGAAAGAGAAAATAAGCTGGACGAATACGGAGATAAGATTTCCTTTTACAATATGGATGACCGTTCACCTTTATATAAATTCTGTGATTTTGTAAAATATGATAAGGATAATCCTATTTGTAATTTGAGCTCTGAAGGTGTTTTAATTTATGCACTTAAGAGCGTAGATGATAAGTTATACGCTGCTGACAGCGATTTTTATTTTTGTTACGGAATAGAAACTGACGATCCGTATGAACTTGAAGACAAGCTTAATGATTACTTAGCGGAAAATGATGCCAACGGCAGTGTGTACAATGATTATTACTGGACAATGAAGTCGAAAACCACATTGTCGGCTGTACAATTTCTGTCGTACGCTTTTGTTTTACTTATTACATTGATAACCGTATTTAATATAATCAACACAATGACTGCACAGATAGCTAATAGGAAAAATGAACTTGCTATGCTTAAAAGCGTAGGTATGACGCCTAAAGGATTTAAAAAGACTATACTGCTTGAAAGTGCATTTTACGGCTTGTTCGGTTTGCTTTTGGGCGTCCCTTTAAGCCTTATTGTAAACAGAATTGTCGGTTATATCGTTTCAAAGGATAATCCGATACCGTTTGAGGTTAATATACCTATATATGTTATTGCCTGCATTTCAATCTTCCTTGTTATCGGCTTGACTATGATATATTCATTAAGACTTATTAAAAACAATTCTATTATTGAAACATTAAAAGAAGATACTAACTGATACTTTAGGTACACTATCCGGAGAATGTGCGCTTTTTGAGGAGTGACAGAATTGTAATATAACTGTCACGGATGTGTAAGTTGGGTTTAGTATTATGGACTCATCGAAAGGAGATAAATTATGAATATATTAGAAGTACAGAATTTATCAAAAACATACGGAAAGGGCGATACAATGGTAAAGGCCCTGGATAATGTATCTCTGTCCGTGCAAAAGGGCGAATTTGTGGCAATCGTGGGTCCGTCCGGCTCCGGCAAATCCACACTGCTCCACATACTCGGCGGTGTAGACAAACCTACCTCGGGCAAGGTAATAATCAACGGAACAGATATATCCCAATTAGACGAAACTGCGCTGGCAATATTCCGCCGCAGACAAATTGGACTTATATATCAGTTCTATAACCTCATTCCCATTCTGACCGTAGAGGAAAATATGACACTGCCTCTCCTGTTGGACGGAAGAAAGCCTGACAAAAAGCAGGTGGAATACCTGATGCATACTCTCGGCCTTGAAAAAAGAATAAACCACCTGCCAAATCAGCTGTCCGGCGGACAACAGCAGCGAGTATCCATCGGCAGAGCACTGATAAACAATCCGGCACTTATGCTGGCAGACGAGCCAACGGGCAACTTAGACAGTGAAAACACAAAAGAAATTATCGCTCTCCTGCGCCGATTTAACAGAGATTTCAACCAGACAGTAGTCATCATCACCCACGATGAAAACATTGCTGTATCGGCTGACAGAGTGATACAGATAGAGGATGGTCACATAACGAGAGACGAGGTGATGAGGCAATGAACATTGTCAACAAACTCACCCTGCGCCACCTGAAAGAGAACAAGGGCAGAACTATCGTAACCGTACTCGGTATAATCGTATCTGTGGCTATGATTACAGCTGTGTTTGTAGCCGGTACAAGCTTTTTGGACTTTATGGGTAACGACTGGTACATGAATGACGGTCACTATCATTTTAAGGTGACATCAAACTATAAAGAATTAAAGAAAAATATCGAAGATGACAGCAGAGTTGACTCTGTCGGATATATGGCGAACATAAGCGACGGTATGTCAGGATTTAAGCTAAACACAAAAACTGACAACTACAAAAAGACAGGAGCTATTGCCGCCGGCGATCAGAGCTATCTCAAAAAGATAATCACAGCAAAATACGAAGGCTCACTGCCTAAGAATGAAAACGAAATAATCATAGAAGAAAATTTACTGACCGACGGCGGACTGAAAGCGGGTATCGGAGACACAGTACAAATCCCTGTGGGCAGAAGATACAAGGGTGTTGAAAGCATCACCGTAACTGTAGGCGGAATCTATCAATACGGCGAAAAATTCGAGAAAAGGGATACTAAGTCGTACAAAATCGTCGGCATCCTCCACAACAACAAGCCCACCACAAATATGGGTATAAAAATTTTGAGAGGGATGAGTGACAGCGAATACGACGGCTCGCTGACCGCTTATGCCGAACTGAAAAAATTAGGCCCGGGCTCATATACGGTAATAAAGGATATTATATCAAAATTTAATTTTCCGAAAAATGACGCTGGCTCATACTCAAGCATACACGATAACTACCTGTTTACAAAAATGGCTATCAGCAAAAATAACGAAACAGCGGTAATGTTCTTGTCCCTGTGTGCGATAATCTTAGCTATCATTATGATTGCATCTATCGTGCTGATATATAACGCCTTTGGCATGTCATTCAGCGAAAAGGTACGCTATTTGGGTATGCTCTCCTCAGTAGGTGCGACAAAGAGTCAAAAGAGAAAGTCAATCTACTTTGAAGGACTGATAGAGGGCGCAATAAGCATACCTCTGGGAATTCTGTTCGGTATCATAGGCATAAATATCACGCTCAAAGCCATAGGCCCTGTACTGCTAAACAGCGGCATGATAGACATAAACTCAACTGACCTAAGGCTCAATACAGTAGTTCCGCTTTCTGCAATAGTCGGAATTATAATTGTGAGTGCACTAACAATATTTATTTCTATAGCGAAACCGGCAATTAAGGCGTCAAAAATCACTCCTATTGACGCCATCCGTCAGCAGTCTGAAATAAAGAGAAAAAAGAAAATTCACTCCCCTGCCATCATTCGTAAAACATTAGGCTACGAGGGCGAGCTCGCCTACAAAAACCTAAAGCGTAACGGCAGAAAATCCTTTACTATCATAGTATCTATTGCACTGTCTGTTGTACTTTTCCTAAGCTGCACATATTTTTGTGAATGTCTCAATAGTGCATCTGAAATGAACTACCAAAAGCCCTACCAAGTCGATATGGTATACACAACCAATACAAAAGGCTTTAAGAAATTTGAAAATATGCTCAGTGAAAACAGCGACATAAAGAGGTTTTACTCAATCAACTGCTATTTGTTTTCTAAGGAGCACCCATTAGAGCAAGAAAAATTTGATATTATAAAATCAAAAAATCTTAGCAAGGATTATCAAGTGATTACAAAGCAGGATATACTGCTGTATGTAAATTTTATCGACGACTCTGCCTTTGACTCACTGTGCAAAGCCAACAACATAGACAGCAGCAAATATTACGAAAAGAAAGCTATCAAAAAAGTGCTGGTGATGAACAATATCTCTCACAAAGAGGGAGACGACAATGTTTTCACTGACAGCCTAAAAGGCGAAGTATTCGGCATCCGCAGTGTTGACGAAGCCGAAACCGAAAAGAATAAAGATGTTGTTTATTCATTTACCAAACTCGACAATGGCTACGAGGTAGGCGACTTTGCAAAATACGACAAAGACAACTATGTTTGCAATCTAAACGGTACAAACTCAATAAGTGCGTATATCCCCATCAGCGTCGAAAGATATATTGAGTTTGACTCCAACGATGAGGAATACCAGAGAAGTTACGGCATAGAAACGGACAATCCGGCAAAGGTTACCGAAGAACTCAACAAATTCCTGAGCCAAAAGGAAAAGGACGACACATTTGTCAACAATATAAAAGAGCAATCGGACGCTATGAACGCAACGACATTGATTTTTAGAGTATTCATCTACGGCTTTATCGTGCTGATAACGCTGATAACAATGTTCAATATCATCAACACAATCTCAACAAGTATTGCGCTGCGGCGAAAAGAATTCGCTATGCTCAAATCTGTAGGTACAACACCTAAGGGACTGACGAAGATGATGGTACTCGAAAGTGCGTTTTACGGAATATGGGCACTGATAGTAGGACTTCCGCTGAGCATCGGAATATCAAAATTTATGAATGTCTCCGTAACGGGCAACACACCGATGCCGTTCAAAATAAATTGGCTGTTATATCTGGCTGTGGTAGCGGTAGTATTTCTCCTGATAGGAATAACAATGCTCTACTCAATCAACAAAATGAAAAATGACAGCATAATCGAAACGCTGAAAGACGACATCAACTAAATTTCATACCCCAACAAAAAATCCCACGACTATCAAAGCCGTGGGATTTTCTATATAGAATACTGTTTGATTATTCTATTTTTCCTATGCTGGGTAGATATCGGAACATAACCTTGCCCACAATTTTGTCTTTGGTTACATAGTTAGTTGTGGTCCAAAAACGAGAATCCGTAGAGTCGTTTCGATTATCACCGAGCACAAAATAGCTGTTCTCAGGCACCTGATACGGTCCGTAGTCGCCATATGGCTCGCAGGCAGTAACAAAACTATCGTCGAGCTGAATGGTCTTTCCATCCTCTTTTGTGACATAGACAATACCGTCTTTGATATTGACAGTCTCTCCGGGGAGTCCTATGATACGCTTTACAAAAAACTCGTCCTCATTGTCGGGGAATCTAAAGATAATAATATCATAACGCTCCGGATCATTAAAATCATATGCGAGACGAGAGGCAATAATACGGTCGCCCTCATGAATGGTGTTGAGCATGGAGCCGGTAGGAACCTGCGCATTCGCAAATACAACCGTCTTTAATATAATAGCAATAATAACTGCTATAACTATCGGCAAACAAAACTCTAAAGTCTCCTGCAAAGGCGTCTTTTTCTTTTCGATAATAACACCGTTGCCGTCCACAAGATTGCCTGCCTCATCCAACTTCCAGTCCAGCTGCTCGCCACACTTTTTGCAGGTGTAGGTATCCTTTTTAATTTTTATTCTTTTACTGCCGCATTTTGTGCATCTCATAATTTTTCTTCTTTCTATTTTGTAAATTTGAGAATCATCACTTCAAAAGGATGGAGTGTAAGGTCAACCTTATCGCCGTAGGAATAAATCCTGTCACCGATTTCAAATGTCTTGTTATACACACTGACGCACTTTGCTCCGCTGAGATTTTCGGGAGTACCCATAAGCTGATTCAGAGTAAGAGTGAGAGATGTCTTTTCCTTAGTAGGATTACGCATAGCGATAATACCCTCTCCGTCCTTTGTCCAGCTGATATATCCATAAATGTTATTATCCAGCGGGTCTCCGCCAATAAATGTAGCATTCTGCAAAATGTGATAATTTTCCTTTTGGAAATTCATAACCTCTGCAAGAGAATCCCACTTTTTGTCATTCATCATATTGCATGACAGATGGAGCTCATTAAGTGCTTGACCTCTGACTGTACACCAATAGAGATACTTTTCAAACTCCTCGTCGGTATAATTAACTTTTGCGGTATTGCCGTAGATAGGCTCGTGATTATAGAGAGCTTTAAGGGGCATCTGCAGTCCTCTGGTGCAAAGGCAATCGTAGTATCTGCCGTCACGGTAAGTTATCTCAGCCTCTACCTGTGGCTGCTCATCATAGTTTTTAGCAAAGCCGATATCGCCGCTGTTTTGAAGCCAAAGAGAATTAACCCACTGCAACCACCAAGGTGAAACATTAACATAGCAGGTCATATTTATCCACATATCAGGATTAGCTTCTCTCATTTTTTCAAAGGCAACAATCCACTTTTGCCACATATCAGTGACAAAATACATATCAAACGGGCCGCCTACTGCATGGTCATGCTTTTCATTTTCACATGGCTTTAGGCAGAATCCGTCCAACTTCCAATAACCTATCTTAAATTCCTTTGTTGTATCAACAAAAAATTCGGTTAGCTTTTCGATATACTTAGAGGAGGCCACACAAATATCACTAGCCTCTTTGTTCAAAAATCCATTGCCAACGGCATCGATATTCTGCGGATCTTTGATGCGCTCAATGATCTGCGCAATCTGGAAACTTCCGTCAAGGCCGCAAAAAAAGAAGGCGGCCACGTACAACTTGCGATGTCTT